>OHCC01000244.1_pt1 | contig 50282 bp, 64 predicted proteins | sample 1577521 | NCBI WGS metagenome assembly OHCC01 (sample SAMEA3879533, study PRJEB24766) | human gut metagenome | biome: human-associated habitat; feature: feces | place: USA | collected 1985/1987
GTACTATATTGTACCTTATCAATAATAGGTGAATCCGTATCATCTACATTCGTACCATAGACAAATTGCATGTTATCCAAATAGATTTCGCCAGCTGTTTTGCTTCCCATCTCAATGCCTGGAACATACATGATTCTAAAAGTAGCACCTTTAGCCAGTTTAAATTTTGTTGCCCCTTTGCCAGTCAAATCCGCTTCTAGGTATTTCCATCCCGTCCAGTTGATTCCGGCATCTTCTTTTGAGACATGCGAATGATCCGGTAATTCCTGATTCGTCTGATAGGTAAAGTCAACATACATGCTAGAGCCAGCCTCTACCCATTCACCATTTGCCTGCTGATAAGCTACCTGTCCACGCAACCAGAAATTATCAATACCTTCAGGCGCATATACCCAAACACCGATTGCTGTAGGTGAACCTGGTATTTCATAATTATCCTTTGTGCCAAAATAAGCACCACGGGTCGTATTCGCTGAATTCGTGAAGTCATAAGATAATTTTAAAGCATTTTTACCCATTCTGACTTCGCCTGTATCGATATCAACAATTTCTGCTGATACTCCGGTATCTTCAGCACTTGCCATAGTGATAAATGGTGTATCTTCACCATCATGTCCGATTTTCCAATATTCTTTTGCAGGAATGATTGTTTCTTCTCCAGTTTCTTCATTTACCTGTTTCTGATCTTCAAAATCCCATGCAACAGTAGGGAGCTTACCAACGATGACATGAATACTGCCCTTTACATCACGGTTATATTTTGAATAACCGGTAACGGTTCCTTCCAGTGTCTCACCATCCGATGTAATAAACGTATTTCCATCGAAATGACCCATTTTCGGATTAGAAACTTCCCATTCAATATCTCCGCCTTTGATATGCACATTACGTTTTTGCCAGCGAACCTCTAGTCCTAAAGAAGATTCCGCTTCAAAGCCAAGACTTATTTCTTCTGTCTTAAACGAAATTTCATCAGGATGACGCACTTCGATAGATGCCGTTCCCACTACTCTTCCTTGATACATCTGGTTTACAACAAGCGTTCCTTCTTTATCTTTTAAAGTAACAACTCCGGTATTCGCATCGATAGTACCAATACTTTGATCTTCAACAGCCCATGTAACCCCTGCTGGCATTGGTGCTTCTCCACCGCCGCCATCAACACCGGTCGCATTGAATTTCACCGTTTGATTTGGAGTATATACTTCATCATTTGGCGAAATAGAACTATGGTCAAATTTTCCATCTTTCACACTTGTCGATAGGAATAATAAACCGCTGGAAACAGCACGTAATTTACCATCAGAAGGATTATTGCGTGCTTCTAAAGCATTCGTTCCCTCGTATCTAGCCATATAGGTAGCACTTCCGCCACCATCTAAGTTAATGGCCGTTACACAGCCAGCAGCAGCTAACAAACTAGCCATCTCTGGAACAGTGTGTCCAGATGATTGATCAGAAATACCATGTGTGGTAAAAGTAACAATAGAGCCATCTGCCTTTAAGCCGATTGCTGCTCTTGTCATTCTTACCATATCAGGAATCATTTGCGGCTCGCCATTCTTTACTAAGAATGGTCCACCACCAACAGCCTGTTCACAGTCATCCATTGGCTGACTGGCATCACGTATCTCTGCTTTTCCTTCTTTTGTAATACAAAAATATGTATCAATTGGTTGTTTGATAATCTTGCCATTCATTACCAGGGCACCCTGTGGTTCCCCTGTCCCCATATGGAAGAAGTCAGCATTAACTGCCGCAACTACCGTTTCATTTTTGATACCATTTTTCTTCATGTAGTCTTCATAGCCCTTGGCCTGTTCTGCCATCGTAGCTAATTCCCATGAAGATGCATCATAATTAGAACCATAACTTGCTACTACTTTTGTTGGAGAATCTTTTGACATCTGGACTTCCATCATGTAGTCAATCTGCTGTTTATCTCCTTTTGTAGTATTCGTAACGATTTCCGTTTCACTGATACCCGGTGCTATTGTTTTATCTGTTTTCTTTACTAAAACATAGCCATCAGGTAATTTGTCGTTATTAACATTGATCTTAGCATGTGCTTGTTCCATTGTAGTGTTGCGCAAAAAATGGCAAAACGTTGCATTTAAAATGGCAAAAAAAAGGTGCTTGTTAAAAGGATAATAAAAAGGTGTTTTCAATGGTTTTAAAACCTTCTTGATAACACCTTTTTTGCGGTCACTTCAACCAGCATTTTTCTTTCGCTCATTATCTGATTCATTCTCTAATAATTCATAGACTTTACAGTTAAGAGCGTGACAGATTTTATCAATCGTTTCGAGTTTAACATAATCACACAACTCCCAATAAAGCTCGTTAATAGTCGCTTTACGGACTCCAGTTTTTCTAGAAAGCTCTACCTGTGTCATTTTTTTCTCACCCAAAAGTCTTGATAATCTAATTCTGATCATAACAACGCCTCGTCCAAATTTTACCGCAAATGAATTGTTTTGCTAAAATATGGAATTATATTACGCTTTGCGGAATAAGGCTTGACTTTCTTAATAGTTTGTTATTATCAGTTCTTTAAAGGTTCCTCTTGCTTTATCTAAATTGTTTGATCTCTCAACTGGATAGATATTGAAACCTGTATAAAGGCTACGAATAAACTCATCATCATTATATGATAAAATGAATTTACCCTTAATGGCTGCAAGGCAGTCCCTTAAATGAATATGGTCTTGCTCCGTAAATGTAGCCATATAATAGTGTTCAGTCTTGTGATATGGTGGATCGCAATAGAATAATGCTTTCTCTCTGTCATAAACTTTAATTAGATTATCATAGTTTTTATTTTCTATAACAACCCTTTCAAGGCGCTTTCTAATGCCATTTAACATATCAGGAGATATATTCTTTTATTACACCCAAATGTATCACACGATGCACCATAGGAGGCTCTGACCAGATAGTAGTATCGTGCTGCTCTTTGTATATCAGTAAGTCCGTTCACATTGATCTGCTCTCTAAAATCATTGAATTGCTCTCTGGATAAAAGTAAGAAATCTAACTCTTTACGTAGTTCTGCATCATGATATTTGATGCATCGATAGAGATTTATCAATTGTGAATTGATATCATTGAATACCTCCATCTGTTTTGAATTTACTTCCTTACCAAATAGTACCCATCCAGCACCTCCAAATACCTCGATATATCTTTCTGGAACATCCTCTGGAAACATAGATATAATCTGTTTCCTTAATAGTTTTTTACCGCCTATCCACGGTATAAATGAATTCATATAAACTTTCCTCTCATAACGGCGTTGTTATAATCAGGAGAGCAGGACAGCTGTTCTACTGTCCTGGCTGTCGCTATACCTTATATAAATTGTCTTTGTGAACCGCAGCAGTAACTGCGCCATTATGCCCGATTACTACACGATTACCATTGATTTCAATAACTGAATATGTGGTATTGTAGACAAAGGAAGCAAGACCAACACCATTATAGTCTTTTGCTCCTTTTTTAACACGTACACTGCAGCCTTGGAACAATCCACTTCCAGATGCAGATGCCTGTCCTTCAATGTCCTCAATACGTACCCATGACATTATTTCTTTAAGCAAGGCTTTACCAGACCCAAGCTGTAAGATTGTATAAGTTTCATCTTTAACCCATGAAGGAATGCTTTCGCCTGTTACGTAATTAGTTGCGGATTTCTTCACTTTAACTTTCTGACCTTTTTTTAATGATGTAGAAGGTGCATGAGCTGGTTTCACCGGTTCAGATACTCCTGGTGCAGGCTGTTTTTTCAATCCTGCAATAATAGAAGGATAGTCCTTATATGCATAATTCATATCAGTTCTTGCACTGGATCCATCGACTTTGCCATCAGATGTGTATTGCCACATACCGCAGCTCATGCTAGGCTCTGAAATACCCCAATGAGCTAGCCAAGGATCCAATGAATCGACAACTTTAGAATTTACATTTCTCAAACGGTTGAACCATGACTTGCTCATATATAAAGTAAGATACTCGCCTGCACCCTCAATGATGTCCTTGAAAATTTGAATCGTTCTGATGTTCTGAGCATCGCCTACACCGTTGCGAGCTTTCCAGCCATCGGCATCTTCCATGTCCAAGTTTAGTGGATATGTGTATCCACCCAATTCTCGGCATAATGCTAAGAAATGAGTCGCCTCAGTACGTGCGGCAGCGTCACTGTCAGCATAACTGTAATGGTACAAACCAAAAGGTAAACCTGCCTTTTTGCATTTTGCCACATTGTTTCGAACTTGAGCATCTTCTTGGAAGTGTCCCCAGCTTGCTCTTAACATAACAAATTCAACACCAGACGCTTTAATTCTTGCCATGTCCACATTTCCGTTGTGTTCTGAAATATCTACGCCTAATCTACGCATTTTCTTTTCCTCCTTCGCTTGTTTTATCTGATACTAGAACAGTACCAATATCAATAGAATCCTTTAATGCATTACGCTGCTCTCTGATATTTTCAATCAGTTCGTGAATAGCCGGCGCTCCTGCAGATAAAATCAGACCACTGATTACCATATCAATAATCGGAATATTAGATTTCAAGCCAAAAGCCTCGAAAACATCCACTCCAAACATAAAGGCAAACAGAATGCCTGCACCTGCTGCAATCATAGCCGAAGGAATGTACTGCATAAACTTTTCTCCAAATATTTCCTTGATTCTGTCCACCAAGAACTGGATCAGGATAGAGAATACGATCATTAAAGATAACACCTTGAATACTTCATTTAATTCCATAAAAAGTATTCCTCCTTTCTTTGTACTATAACTTTATTCTTTTATAGCAAAATCGAAAAATAAAACATTTTATAAATCATTGTTACTTATTTCTGTCAGATTTTTACATCCTATTTCCACAAGAATTTTCCCTACTGAATATTTTAGTGCTTCTGGAACATGACTGTACTCTAGTTTTCCAGAAAAAATACGATATGCTAAAAACTCTGCCATTTTAATTTCCTCCCATTTGCATCAGAATCATTTCCTGCATAGCACTTTCTAGCATATCAACACGTTGTGTAAGTGTTGGCACAGATCCTGCTTCAAAAGTTAATTCTGGAAATAGTTGTTTCTTTTCCAACTCCGTCAGTTCTACTACTGATCCTTCAATATATTTATAATTATATCTGCCAAACTTATCTGTTAAGTTCTCATGATTGATATTTTGAATATTATAATCTAATATCCAGTCTGATCGATCTGCAACATCATGAAGGTTTTTGATATCGATAATGATATTGCGATCATCAATTCTGATCATTACTTTATCTTCCATTACTTTTCTCCTTAGAAATTTGATTTACCTGTCATGTATACAAAATGCATATTTAATCCAAACCCTATGGGTAGTTTTTCTGGTGTTGTAAATATCACTTTTCCAGTGGTAGTTATATCAACTTTAATATTTTTACCTGCATAGGATATATTAGGGTATGCGGTAATATCCACGTTTGGACAATATTCCGCCGGCATAGACAGAGCGACCACATATCCTGCATTAGCTGGCACTTCTTTTTCCAAAATACCAGAGCATTTGAGATACACTACCTGTCCATTACGATATCCAATTGTAACTGGATAATAAGATGAGTTTGTAAGTTCAATACGATTCTGGTTGCACTGATTTTTTAATTTTTTATCTATTACATTTACAGTTTCCTTCACTTGTTCTTCTGTTTGATATTTAATATCGTTTTCAAATGCACTTAACTTGCTTGGAAAATCTGTTATTTCAGTTTTTGAGTGCTTATGACTAGATGGTGGAAACTCCGTTGGCTTATTGATGAAGTTGCGATAATCAATTAAATAATTAACATTTTTTCCATCGACAGTATCAGCATTTCCTCCATTAGCTGGAAGCGATTTAGGAAAATCTGTAATCTGTGATTGTGTGTGAGTATGATTTATAGGCATTCGTGCATCTGTTAACCTTGGATCATCACCCTGGCACACGGTTCCGGCTGTATTGCCGAAGTTTTTATTGAATGCAGTTTTCTTTTCAAAAGCGGGTTCAAAATCACTTGCGCGCTTCCCCTCGATTGTATCAGCATTACCACCGTTTGCAGGAAGTGATGATGGAAAGTCCGTAATATCTGATTTTGTGTGTTCATGATTGATCTCTGCTTTAGTTCCTATCAGCTTGGTTACGGTAGTCGCAAAATTAGGATCATTGCCCAATGCATTTGCTAATTCCTCTAAAGTATCTAAAGTTTCAGGCGCTGAATTAACTAGGGCTGAAATCAATCTTTTTACTTGTTCTTCATTTTGATAGTTATTGTCATTTGAAAAATATGAAACTTTAGATGGGAAGTTTATAATTTCTGCTATTTGATGCGTATGGTTAAGAGGTGCCTTTTTTGATAATGCCACTTTAGTATCGTTGCTTATTGGTTTTTCAGCATCACTTGTATTGTCAACATTACCAAGCCCAATCAGCATTTTTGTGACCTTATGTGGATTATCATTATCTTTTACATGTGCATCTAAATCTCGTTGTAATGCATATACACTTCCATTGATTTTGATATTGATATTTATATCATTAGATATATTGAAAATGAATCTTAATCTTTTTTCATAAGCAATACCATCCGTCTGGGAATTTATAAATTCAGCATCAGTTCCTGAGTTATCGTATGCATATAACACCTCTGCTCCATTGCTGTTTTCAGCAATAACACCGATTTCTCTTAAATAATAATTATCATGTATTGAATTTGCAATATCCGCTTCAACAAATAACGCATTATCCTCATGCTTGATTTCTGGAATTACATCGAATAACGGTTCTATTACAGTATTTGTGATATTACCAACATTATAGCCACAACCAATGCGAATACATTTTATTGTAAAAGACTTATTATTTTGCGCCTGTGCTAGTAAACATCGACCACCATCAGTTATTTTCATGCCTTTAAAAGCCATTTAATTCACCTCCTGAAATTCAAAAATGCTTGATACTAATGTTCCTACTCCGATGTTCGTTGTAGGATTATCGGATCTAATTAAATGTATTATGTAGCCCAGATGAGCAGGCTTTATGGTTTCAACTAAATCTGTGATGTCTGCTATATTATTTACAGACATTAAATCATCTTTATCTCTGATAATATCTATTGTAAATATATATTGTGCAAAATACTCATTAATTTGTATATCTTTACTATATGTAATTGTAGATATAATTTTACGCATGGTTGCTAGTGTGGCATTTGTCTGTGTATTGAGTTTTGCCAATATTCGCCTAATTCGTACTGAATCTGAATCTGATTTTGAATTAGTTTCGAAACCGAACATTGCCTCATATCTTGATAGATATATACTAGCTGTACTTATAATAGTTTGAGATCTTAAAAGTTCAATACAATCGCTGAGACGATCTATTTCTACCTGTTCTGCATCCAGTAGTTCTTTTATATCCGGATTGGATAAGATAAATTGTGGCAGGAACTGCAATGATGATATGTTCATGTTTTGATCTCAATAGAGTTCAGTTCGAAGAACTCCTCAGCTTGTGCTGTGATGCTCTCTTTCTTACCATTCACTGTATAATCAATGACATCCTTTACCCCTGCCACATTGTATAGCAAGTCACTGATCTTATAGTATGATAAGACTTTGCTGTCCTCTTCATAGGCTATTCCTGTTAGATATGTATGAATAATCCTGTAACATTCATTCTGCACATCTGATAATTTATATCCTTGTTTCAACTGTATTTTACCAACAACGTTGATTGTCTTTGCGATAGCTTTACTTACGGTCACCTGTGCGCCGACAGGGCGCTGTGTTTCGATATAGTCTGCTACGTTTTTGATGATTATATCATCTGGTGTGCCGCCATCGCTAGATAGAATAACAACCTTTACAGTGCCATTCCCATTCCATAATGGAATACATCTGGCATTTCCAACACCGGATACCTGTTTCGCCCAATACACATAAGAATTGGCATTTCCGCTGCTTATGGGATTACGCAATTTCTCATAAATACGTTTTCTGAATGATTCATCATCTTCAATCTCAGTTCCGCCTTCAAAATCTGTTTGATTTTCAGCTTTAACTCCGTCGATAGCATCAACCGCACGTATTCCAGTTATAGCACCAGCTGAGATATTGGTTTCAATTCCCGTCGTTATACAGGTTACAGGAATTGAAACACTTAACGTACTGGATATGACTGCCTCATAATCAGTTAAAAATGTAAAACCATCACTTATCACACCAAGTCCCTTAGGAATTGTCGTACCTTCTTTGCCTGTAAAAATCACTATTCCTTTTGATGGTGTGGCAGGATTTCTCTTCATCCCATAGTCATCGGCTTTACGATCGAGAAATTCTCCGACCGCTGTATCCAGAAAGGTAAGATCAAGATAACTGATCACACGCATATACATCATGCGTGAAATCTCCTGAGCGATTGCTTGAATGCTATCCATCGCGAAGGATCCTTCCTGCTTGCTTGCAGGGTTTTTTAAATTGGATCTCATTCTTGCAATGATGTTTTCAAACGCGAATTCATCACCCTGCATTGACCTTGCTATTTCAAGGTAATCCTTTTCTGTCATTATCCACTCACTCCTTTCAGTTCAGTATCAATATCCATTTCTCCATAAACTGATAGCACAGTGAAACGGACTGACATCTTACTTTCCTTTACTTCAAATTCAAAGTCTTTCAGCTCAGTTATATAATCGTTATCATACATAAGAGCTTCGACAATATAACGTTTGACTTCCATTTTCGCGATTTCTTCGTTCATGCTTTGCCCGATTAAGGACAGCATTTCATTTCCGTAATCTTGCGAATAGGCTAAGTGGCGGAACCTCTCGGTCATTAGCGCTTTATATATATGGATTTGTAATGCATCATTGCCATACACATAGTAGTTCCTTCCAGCTGCATCCTTTGCCAGACAATTCTGTTCAAAGTCATATGCATATTCACATAATATTTCATTTGATGGCTGTTCTGCCAGTTCCTCAACCATTTCAGTGTTGATGAATGGAAATATTGATTGATTCATGCCATCTTCACCACTCTTTCGAGAATGTAAAACGATATACCACTCTGCAGTACGATGACCATATCTCCTTTATGCAGCAGCTGCTTTTTAAGGACGCTCTGCAAATATGGGAACATGGCATAATTGGCTTTGTCGTCGTCCTTGCCCCATGTAATGCTATTAGATATTTCGCTATCACTTGTACAAGTATAAGCATTATTGAGATAGATGTGTTTTTTAATGATCTGGTCATACATATTTAGCTGCAGGGGAGACACACTGTGGATCTTGCCAACTAGGATATGATCCTCTGACTGCTTTCCTCGAATCTTTAAGATTGCATCAATCAATTTTCTGTCTGTTGGTTTCATGTTCTCCTCCTATTCTGATGGGATGTCCTTTTCGTCCATCGTATTTTCAAATGCCAAAGTCAGGCTCATTTCATGTTTTCCATTTGCGAATGTATGTGAATCACTCTCAATGTAAAACAATCCATATAGCCCTGATTTGCTTTCCTGTACTGCCAGCGAATATCCGGATACTGCCCTGGTATCTCCCAAAGAGAGAATTGTACCTGTTTCATCAATGCCATGGAACAATGCCTTTGCCTCTGTTGTTGCATCTGTACCATCTTCCTGCTTATAAACCTTTTGCACCGTTCCATATTTGTTTCGGCTTGCTAGATCATCCAGCGTCTTGATGGTGTTTCCGTTCTTGTCCGTAACGACTACTTGATTCACCACATTCTCACTGGTTACGCTGTACGTAGCATCTTCCAGATTATAGGTACCTTCAACAACCACTCCGCTATATTGACCTTTTTTGATCACACACAGCTTGTTGATATCTTTCATTAAAGGTATATAGATATTGCCATTCGTTCTGCCTGCATAGGTATAGGCAATCATGATTGCCTCGTATGCAGTTTTCTGCAAACAAGGATAATAGACCTTGATGCCTGTCTTTTCGATGCTCCCTGTCGGTATGCCAAGATCGTCACAAATGGTCTTTGTAATGCTCTCTGGCGTATTGTCAAATATCTTTGATATTTCTGATCGACTCACGTAAAACAGAAGATCATAGGCAAGGTAGGTCATTGTTTTCGCTGCAGAGTTTCGGTCGATTTTATGAATAACACCTCCGAAGATAGCTTTTCCTTTATCGTCCTGCAGGATGATATCATCTCCTGCATTGATGCTGACCTTAGGCATCTGCTTGTCCTTTTCGTTTTGATATATTACAAAAGAAAGTTTCCTGCTGACTTCCTTCGTATCTCCACTCCATGTAATGCTCTCCACCAGTTCAATGATGTCCTTTCCACCAGTCAGCAGTTTCATTTCGGAATTGTCAACTGGGTTCCTGCCCAGATCCAGTGTCCCTGTTGCGAGCTGGAGAATCTATGTGCCTTCGCTGCGCTCTCAATCGTGGAAGAGTTCGCATTATAGATTTTCATATACTGCGTACCGTTCCCGTAAAATCGTGTTGCGATAGCCCACAAGGTATCATTGCTTTTGATGGTGTAAGAACTTCCACCTCCACCGCCAGAGCTTCCGGATGATCCGGAACTCTTTGCTGCAGGTTTTGGGCGTGTCTTTATGGAGCTTTTCACTTTGGTGGATACTTTTACAGTTGGAACATTCAGCGTCTTATACTCCGTCAGGACAATGGAGTAGTAGATATCATCATCTCCCTCGCGCTGCTTGTATTCAAAGCTGTCTACTGACATAGCGAGGTTGATATCCAGATCTGTGATAATCATTCTGACGACGCTTTTGTTATCTTTCCATTTCTTGACCATCGCCTTATATTCCTTAGGTGTGCGATTGGCACCACCGCGAAAATACAAAGGCGATTTTTCAGCAGGAAAGAAACTTTCAAAGGTAACACTGATTAGACCGCGCTCTCCAAGCAGATTCACACTTCCTACATCAAGGAGTGTTACCTGCTGGTTGTTCTGCGGATCCGTAAATGCTATCTCTGATGGATTGATAGGAAGCTGGATCACTTCCTTTCTATCATTTGCACTGAGTTCTATAATTCTTGTCCTCATGTCTTTCCTCCTTCCTAGTCAAGATTTTCAGCCACTTCGATAATCTTCTCAGCGACTTTTTCTGATATGTTGTCAATGTCAGCCTCTTCTCTGACAACGACTTCATCTGCGACTTTAGCAACTGTGATGTTGTAGGTCTTATTTATGATCTGACCATTTCCTGCTTGTCCAGGCGTTGGTGCAGGAGAAGGGAACGGATCACTTTTAGGTTTTGGTGTACTACGCTTTGATGCTCTGCTGTTGATCTTATCTGCAAGCTGTGAGATCCAGCCGGTATTATTTTCAAGTGGCATGACTGCCTCTTTACCAGCTTCACCAACAATAGCAGGTGTTGCCTTGTTGACGATTCCACCTTTTGCAAGATAGTCGATCTTATCCAATCCAAGGCTCCAGTGTTCACCACCTACGAATGGTACCCAGTCAGGAACATCAACCGCTATTGAATTGATACCGTCGATAGCACCGTTTATGATACCAATAACCGCGTTGATCGGAGCCTTACAGATTTCCCCAATACCGCCGAAGATAGTTCCAAAGGCATCCACAACGCCCTGCCAGTCGCCTGACCAAATACTGCTGATCAGATCAAGTCCGCCTTGAATGATGTCAGCTATGCCGGACACTGCAGTTCCTATGGTTTCGCTGATGCCAGTAAAAACATCGTCGATAATAGGTGCAATCGCAACAATCACATCCGCAATCATGCTAAACGCATTTCCAAGCGGAGGAAGGATTGTAGTCACGATATTTCCGACCGTGGTCACAATAGTTGAGAATACCGGTTCGATCGCAGGTAAGATACGTGCGATGGCATCAACGATCGTCTGTATGACAGGTGCTGCCTGAACAATAACCGACTTTATCGTTTCGCCAACCGTCCCGGCAAATGCCATAATCGGTGGGAGCATCTGCTGGATCCCTGAAATGATAGCGGAGAAGGTCGGCATCATTTGTTTGAATCCGGAAATGAAGCCAGGCATCATATCACTAATAAACTGGATGCCTTTTCCAAGGCTGTCACCGAACTTTGTACCCAGCTCATCAATATAAGGCATTGCCTTATCAATAAAGCCTATGACATTGGTAAGAACAGGCTTGAGCTGCTCTACGATCTTCAAGCCAAAGTCTGCGACTCCTGACTTCATCTTTCCGGTGATGGTTGATAATAAACCACTTCCGGTCGTAGCCAGTTTTTCAGCAGCACCGCCATAAAATTCTGAAAGGTCTTTTGAAACACCTTCAAAACCCTTTGAATCAAATTCCTCAGCCGATACTTTAAAGCCAAATTCTTTCAGACGCTCCATTTCACCGAGTTTCGCATCTGCTAGTGCCTCGATTGCATCACTTACAGATTTTGTACCACCAGATGCTGCAGCCATGTCCTCTGCTAAGGTTACAAGATTCATAGCCTCCTTGCGGTTACCTTGAGTAATTGCGATTGCTCGGGATCCTGCCTGAATGACTTCTCCCGTCTCAAACGGTGTCGCATTGGCATTTTCACGAAGAGCGTTTGTAAACTCATTCGCTGCTGCCTTGATTTGATCTTGTCCATAGTCTTTATTCGTAGCACCGATAAAGTGTTCAATAGATACCTGCTGATTTTCGAGCTGCATACCACTGTTTACTGCTGCACCTAGCGCTACTACGCTGGCAGTAACCGGTATAACAAGACCTTTCGCCAATGATTTCAGCTTACCGCCGATAGATGCAAGAGCGCTTCCTGTTTTATCGATAACTTTAGCAATCGGCTTTACAACCATCTTTCCAACTGTTTTCAGTTTGCTTGTGATTGGTGCTAGTTTTGCACTGATCATATCTTTCAATATTGCAACCGGCTTTACTACCGTTTTCCCAACTGTTTTCAGTTTGGAGAACACACCACTCACTTTACTTGTTGCCTGGTCTTTTAATGCTACCAGTGGACGGGATACGATCTTTCCAATGCGCTTTACTTCGCTGTAGATTGATTTCGCCTTGTTTAAAGCATTACCAGCAATCCTCACAATAGGAGATACGACCATAGAAGATAATGCTTTGAGTTTGGCTCTGATTGCTCTTATACCGTTTAAAGCATTTCCACCTACATTCACAATGGCTCTGTAGGTTCTTCCCGGTATCGCAAACAGTGCGCTGCGGATCCGGTGAATGCCTGCACTTGCAAAGTCCGCCAGTTTGATCACCGGCTGGATACTCAGCTTAGCGAGAAAGAGAAGATTGTTCTTTATCTGTACCAGCCTTCGTGTTGCCATGTCTTTCAATGCCAGCAAAGGTATCATGGCAAGACCGCCCATTTCCTTGGCAAAAGCCTTGAATGCTGATAACTTAGCAGTCGCTTGATCCTTTAGACGGATAACCGGAGCAATCACTGTTCTTGCGGTTGCTTTCAGCTTGCCAGTAATCAGAGCAAGCCTGCTAGTCACTTGATCACGAATCCGGATAATTGGATCCATGACATAATTCTTTACTTGCTGAAATAACTTTATAGATGATTTCAGCTTGTTCAATGCCATGTCTTTCAGCTTGACGATTGGTGTGATCACCATGTTGCCAAGTCGCTGGAGTTTCATAGTAAGTGCCTGCACTTGCTTTGTCCCATAGTCCTTGATCTTAATAAAAGGGGAAGCGACCATTCGTCCAAACGCGGTCAGTTTCGCCTTGGCTTTGTTCAGCTTCCTCATATCGTCGTCATTCAAGCGGATCCTGGTATTGACACCCTCCTTGAATTTATTAGCGCTTGACTGCAAGCTGCGGATAGACTTCATGGCAGATGTGCTGTCGATTGCGGGTTTATACTTCGTGTCCCACGTTTCTTTAAGTTCTTTTCCGGTTGACTGCATCTCATCTTTTAAAGATTTGTTTTGTTTCCGGATTTCCTTAAAGGTAGTGGTCACATCATCCGTAACGCTCAGCTTTGCTAAAACTCCCATGATTCACCGCCTTTCCTGTACCTTAGGTTTTCTTTGCCGCAGATTTCGCTGCTTCCTCCAGTTCTTCGTAATGGTATTCCATACTCGCCTGATAAAACAGTTTTTCAAATTCTGGAAGGTTAAGAAATTCCTCTACCTTCCAGCCTTTCTGCACATAATGATGGAGCAGGTACATTTCACCATCATGCTTGATTAGTTTTTTAGATGCTTAACGACCTTGACTTTCTTTTCGCCGGGAAGAACGCCAGAGAGCTGCATGATCTGCTTTGCAATCTCCGTTTGTTCATAGCGGGTAAACATATCCACGACCTGCATCGTATAGTCGATATCACCGCTCTGTTTCATCAGCTTGCCAAGTTCCTTCATGTCAGGATTGGTAACACCAATATACACCGCATATTTATCTGCACTGTCATCATCATCACCATCTGTGCCATAATTGATACACTCAGTAATTTCGGCGTCAGACAGCGATCGGATCGTAATAGTTTTTGGAGTATCGTCACCATCGTCCAATGAAGGGATTTCAAGTTCCTTGGTCTGATACTTCTTTTTTGCTTTGATACGTGCTGCAGCTTTAGCAGCCATGATTTCCAGCATTGTTTTTGTTTCTGTTGAGTTTGCCATTTTCTTTCCTCCTGTTATGCAACTGCGATCTGATCAAGTGGTGTCATATCGCTTGGTGTGAATCCTCCTGTTAATTCTTCTTCAATGATTCCACCTTTTTCCATAATGACCAGTGGAAGATCAGTCCACCAGACATTATCAATACTGTATCGAGACACGCCACCATTGACAGCATCAGGATCTGCAAGTTTCGTGATGACCTGACTGCGCACGTCTTTGCCTTTTTTATAATTTGCCAATACCGCATTGTATCTGTCATATACCTTGGCGATCGTTACGCTGATTTCACCTTTTAACCCTGTCATTTTGGAGTCAACATCGATACCAAGCTGAACATCTTCACGATTGACAGAAACTTTGGCTTCAATCTTTTTGAATTCCATGACCGGAAGTCCATCGATCCATAAGGTTCCCCATGTACCTGATAGCGTTTTATTTCCTGTGATTTCCATTTCTTTACCTCCTACATTTCAAGTGACAGGTCAAGATCTTCCATTGCATCCACAAGTTTGATCTTACCTTCCAGCATGATCTTACTTCCTGTATTTGCAGAGAGGATCTCAGCGTCACTCATCTTATCTGTGTCAATCTCATTCATTTCGAGATAGGCTTTCTGCTTTTCCAAAGAGATAGAAACAGTATTCTCCGCATTAGAATCTAAAACATCACCCTGAATACCGCGGAAATATTTCAGTATGGCAGCCACAAATGCCTGCTTGTGATCATAATCATTGATGACCTGCCCAACATAATCATTTTCAAAGGTCGTTTTAATGTCCTCCTTGATCATGTCACGTCCTTCAATGATCTTGATTTTTCTAAGGTCATCACTTTTCCCAGATGTCAATGAATTAACACCACGACCGACCTTGAAGCTCTCTCCATCATAAATGATGATGAGTTCGCCTTTGCCAATTCGTTCCTCTGCATCAGCGGGCGTTTCGGCTGAGATAATATCAGACAGTTTGTAATAGGTCATTGATCTACTCAATGGCAGACCAGCAGCAATTCCCGCAATACGTGCGCAGTATTCAGCTGCACTCAGCGTGACTTCTGTCCCTGAGATGGTAGATACAACTTTATCAGTCGTATAGTTGATAATTCCTTCATTGTCAGCTGCAGTTCCTGCAAACACTGCCTTAAAGGTCTTTTTGTTTGCTGTTCGCTGTTCTTTCATCCAGCTAACCAGCGTAGTGGTTGCTTCCTGATCAGCGCCCGGAACTGTCAAATAGTTCCACTTGTAATCGACAAGCAGGGCAAGTGATGCGGTGTATGTTGCCACTGATGTTTTTTGTGTTACGATGATGACCTTTGCGGGCGCTCCCTCAAAGATCAGTTTCAGGTATTGATAGTTCTTTTCATTTAATTTCGTAAAGTCAACATCATTCAAGCTCTTACAGATTTGAAACGGGATGGCATCTGCAGTATCATCTTTTAAAATTACTGCTACCACACCACGCTCGCTGCGCTTAATGATGCTCTGCGCTTTTTCAGCGAAATCAATGATCACCTGTGGTAATCCTATACTCATGTTTTTTTCCTCCTGTTTAAATAATCGTGAAGTCCAGTTCCTCTGCAGGAACACCATCTTGCGGTTTATCCACAAGGTCAGTGAACTTCAATGTAAATACATAATGTGCGACATCATCTACGATCCTGAATGTAACTTCTGGAATCGTGATATGTCTATCTAAGATGTGAAAGCAAGGCTGGAATACTTTATCCAGTGATTCATTCATTTCAAAATAACGTTTTCTTGATTGCTCTTTATGCCAGTAGGCGATATCGATGATAAACGAGCGATCGCGCATCTTTTCACCATTCAGCTGATTCGTGACTGGAAGGAGGGTAACAAAGAACCACTCATCCAGTGTTTCACTTTCTTTGGTTTTTGAAAGCTCCTCGAAAGCCACTTCAATGTCTTTTATACTTTTTAAATCACTAACGATCTTTTTTTTGAGTTCAGTGAATGTAATCATTAGAAATCAATCTCGTGGCGGTCTAGAAAGTCGCTCATCCAGTCTTTTAGATATCCTGGTAGCATGGTGTCAAGCATATCGCATGAAACCTCCAGCATATGAGCGCCCTCGATGAAGCCTCCGCCTTTTGATCTATGACCATAGTTTACTGGTTCTGCATATTCGACATTGTTGTAAAGTGTAATGATGTAAAGACTGCCTTTTTTCTCGATATCACCGATAAACCAGTTTTCCTGCAGGTGATGCGTCCTTACCGGAGTAAGATCCTGGACTGCACTTTGCCAATCCACACCGATCTGTGCAAGGAGTGCTAAAAATTCAGTGGGATAGTCATGTTCGATGATTTGAGCAAGAGCCTTGTCAAACTCATCAAGACCGCTTGTATCAACACCGCTCATCAGGCATCCTCCTCATCCATCAGCAAGGGCAGATTGTTATGGCTGCAGTATCCTTTTTCAAGTCCTGCAGAACAAATGATCGTTCGTCCAAGATGTGTGACTTCAATCGTATCATTCTTCTCAACATGAATTTCCGGACGATAGAATAAGGAATATTCCGTCACCGCTTTTACAACCATTCCATTTTTTGTGATCTTTCCACCAGTCGGACTGGATAATGCACAGGGGATATCGGTGTATACTCGCTTACCATCCAATCCTTTCAGGAAAATGGTTTCTCCAGTTTCTGGATCCTTGCCTTTTACTGGTCGGTACACATTCATGGTATCGTTATATGTCGCAGCTAAAATATCAGCTTCGGTCATATTTTGGATCCCTTGGTGTGTTGAGTTTTTTGAAATGAACTAAGATACAGTTATAATCCTTCATGAAATTCACACTATTTTGATAGGCAGATTTCGGATCACGATAAGAAATGGACGTATCTCCTCTGGAAATACTTGATACTTCCTTATTGTTTGGATTTTCAATATGACCATCTGCAATCAGCATATCCTCACATATCTGCGCTGCGGTATCCTCCAACTGTTCTGGTAGATCTTCGCGGTGGCAGTGTGCAAGGATTTGCCAGACAGCCCTGCGCACGTAACGCTCGACTGTCTCGCTCATTCCTTCATCAAGTTTTTTATTACTTTTTACTTCCTTTGCTATTCGCGTCACTGCTTCCTGGATCCTTGGTTCCATTCTGGTCAGCTCCTTCCTTGGCAGCTTCCTCAAACTTCTTGATTTTCGCTTTCAATTCAGCATTTTCTTTCATTAGAAGTTCCTTGGCTTTTTCAACCTTTGCAGTCAATTCTGCATCGGTGTATTTCTTTTCTGCTTTACCATCGACGATCGGATTTCCGTTCTTATCGTACTGTAAACCAATAACTGTAGACATAGTGGCACCTCCTTACGCTGCAGCGTGGGAACAGTAGATCCCAGCCAGCTTGTTTTCGTAGATATAAGCATAAAGCGTATTGTTTCTGTATTTGAATACGTGATCATCAGCGATCTGGTCAGCATCAGGACTGAAATATTTCAGGAACTGAACCAACTTAGAAATGACTGCGCTCTTTTCAACTACCAGGAAGTTGACATCTTTACCGCCGGTAGCCTTACTATAACCGAACTTGGTATCTCCGTTTTCCTCCTTACCAGTGGCAAGATTAATCGCAGTATAGAAACGAGCCTGTGGCATCTCGATGATCTTAGAGAACTTATCAAGTACCTTTTTTGATTTCGTTGTATCCAGATCATCGATGTAAGACTTCAACGTTCCCTGGATAAACAGGATTCTGTTTTCCTTAGAGACCTGGTCATTGTCCATCTTGTCAGATGCTCTACGCAATGCTTTGACAGCTTCCATTCCATCTGCGATGGTTTCTTCAACCTTTGTAATACCACTCACACCGCATATTTTTGCAATACGACCGGCATCAGTTTCAGGGATGACTTTTGTTCGCAAGAACTCGCCAGACAAGCGACTGAACGGAATACCTAAAGCCTCCTGGTTTGTCAAACGGTCGATACGTAATTCCTGAGAACGTTCCTTGTCATACTTGACAACTTCCCAGCTTAATTTTGTGGATCCCTTGGTATAACCGGAATTACGGTCAAAGTCACCAAGTCCATCCATATCCAGTTTCGCGACTCTCATCTCTCCATACTGATCAACCATAACGGAATTTTCATCAGCGTCCAGAATGGAAGTCAAAGCCTCCTGCTGGTACAGCTCATCAAGAATAGGGAGCCATACCTGTGCTAATTCAATATTGTTCATAACTTACAATCCTCCTATTTCTTTTTGATACCCATAAGTTTTCGGGCGTTTTCTTTTTGCGATTCGACACTGCCAACTTTTACATCACTAGCAGCCTGTGGGGTTCTACCCTTTAAATGTGATTTGATACCATTTTCAAGGGATGACTGAAAGACTTTCGTAACCCTCTTAAATGATGCATCTAGGGCATCATCGCCTGAAACGTCAAGTAAATCGATCAGTTCTTCCGGATAACCAGCACCAGTCAACTTCTTAGCTGCATACTGTTTACGCAGATCTGATTCCAACTTTGCGATACGCTCAGCCTCGGAAACCTTTTTTTCTTCTTTTGGTGCTGCAGTGGTTGTGGTAGCTGTTTTTTGTGCCTCCTGCCACTTCTTTTGCTCATCGGCAATCATCTGCTGAACTTCCTCTGCAGTATAGGATTTCTTTTCTCCCTCTGCTTTGGCTGTCTGATCACCTTCTATTGCTTGTGTAGCCCCATCCGTATTTGTTGTTGTATCTCCAGGGACTTCACCATTCTTCACCCAGCCGACAATTTTTGCAAAAATGTTCTTTGCCTCTTCCTCTGCTGGGGGTGTTGACGCTGTCTGTGTCTGCGTCGTTGTTGCTTGAGATTTGTTTTCTTCCATAGTGGTTCCTCCTTTGCAATCTCATCTATAACAAGCCTTTTAAAAGGGCTTTGTTATCTCTTTTTATTTGCTTTCACAAATTTCTCTTTCCATTGCTGGTACTTTACATTTTCATGTAAGGGTGTGATTTTTCCACGTTTTTCATAGTCAAACATGGATAGATCACCTTGTGCGATAATCCGGCATTTACAGTTCGGATGCATAGGTGGCATATTCACACCTGGCTCTGCTTCCTCAAACGTGAAGATTTTCCCATTTAGTGCTGCACAATCCGGACAACCATCACCAACAAACATATATTTTTTAAAGCCCATCTTTTGATAAGACATTGCCTGTGCCTGCTGTGTAAAATAGGTTGACTCTGTTCTTACCAGGCGTTTGGCGTTGTACATACCTTTATCCATGACCTTGTTGATAGCAGATGCCATCTTATCAACGCTATGACCGGCTATCATGCCATTCGCGAGTTCTTTTCTCAAAGTCGTTGTCAACTTGTCGATATCTTCCCAGATTGCCTTGGAAAAGGTTTTTGTCTCCCACGGATATTCAATAATCTTCTTGATCATGTCCGGATTGAACTTTCCGACCTTCCAGCCAACGCCTAACGCTTTCTGTACTGCATAGTGACCGCGATAGTAATGTTCGACTAGCACCTTTTCAAGATGCTTTTTAATGATCTTATTGCTTTGATCAGCAAGTTTTCCCATCTCCATGTCGATCTGTGATATCAGCTGTTCTTTTCTTGTGATCCTGCTTTTGGCTGATAAAGTGTTCAGTTCCAGCAGTAGCTTAGGATCTTCGCTGGTTTCTATCTCTTTCAGATATTCCTGAATACTCATTCGCCAGAGATCATATTCTTTTCCTTTCAGCAGTTCTGTTGCCTGCTGGGTAGTCAATTCATTGTCCTCGGCAAATTTATAAACAATTCGCTGTATTTCACTTTGTAGGTGTTCCGCGGTCTTGTCATAGCAGTTGATCAGTTCTTCAATAACCTCATCGTCCGCTTTTGCCTCAGCAAGTGCATTTTCCTTTTCAGTCTCCACCAGTTTTTTCTGTTGCTTACTCATTGGATTCCTCTGCATCGATCTCATTTATATCCAGCACAGTGTTAAAGGCAGCACCCATCTTTTCATATCTGCTTGCTTCCTCATATTCCTCGACCTGTTCATCCTTGATACGTTGTAATTCGTCTTTTGCATCATCAATCATGTTCAGATTAGTCAAAGCAGTTTCATGTGAGATATGAGGCGAGGCAAGGTTGACAATCTGTGCGTTTTCCAGATCGTTCTGCGGTGCATTACGCTGGAATGTAATATCAATATCGCGATAATCGTATGGTCTGCCAAATAGATGCTCTATGTTGCAGATTAACTCAAAGCGCCTTTGTAGTGCCTTTTTAAACTTTCGCTGCTTGTCCGATATGATCTGATTAGGACTCCACATTTTATAGCCAATCGCAACACCGGAAAGATTTCCTGAAAAACTCTCATCATCCATTTTTGGTGTGAAGGAGTATAAGTGCATATCATTTTTAAGGCGATCCTTGTAGTTCTCTGTGGCAGTATCATTGATCTCCTTCATGATCCAAGACAACTCGCCACCATCTTCTGTGATGATTACGCCTTTCTTTCTCATTTCAACGACATCCTCAAGCTCCACATCGCCTAGTTTTGATAAATGCATGATGGCATCGTCATTGTACTCAAAGAGATTAGCGGTGTTTGATTGTCCTTTGTCGTAGGCATCGTTAATGCTGATGACATCTTCAAAGTCACCTTTCATTTCTTCGTTGTTCTGGTAAAGTACGATAGGCACATCGCCCCAAAAATGCTCCTGAACATCTGTCAATTCAAGAACTGCTTTGTTCTTGCTGGTAAATGTCCAGCACTCATATGCGGTATAAAAATCAATGCGCAGAATAGGGTTTCTGAGTTTATCCTTGGAATGGATCACACGCATAAATCCAAGATATTTTCCGTCTGTAGTTGATTCCTTGAACAGGATACCTTCATCCGCCGGAATTCTTGTAAAGCGGATGTTTGCATCCTCATCCATATAGAGAAGTTCAAAGCAATGACCATGAATACTCATCTTCTTGGCAATCTCGAAGTTTTCTTCCTCCTCATCGTTATAGTCCAAAATGTCCTTGATACATTCCAGTAAGGCATCATCTTCTGAACCATATTTGACTGGTTTTCCTATGAAAAAGCCAGTCAGTACGATGGTTACATATTTGCACATGGCATGAATGAGTTTATTGTTTGGATCATTGGAATTGAATTTCGGCTTTCTATTCAGCTCATGCTCATTCAAGAAATACTTTTCTAGTCGCTGGTATTTTTGGATATCCTGCTGTGATTCCTGATAGAATCTGCGGATATCCGTTTCATCAAAAGTTTCAAAACTTTCTGCATCTACTGTTATAATCATGTCTTTCCTCCTTTAATGAAGGCTTAACTGTCGCTTGTCGGCGATCATAAAGCGTTTCACTTTCTTTGCTACTGTTCGACATCCTTCCAGTGCATCAATACCGTCATCATGGGATCCCATAGGGAACTGTAGCATCTGTTCAAGCAACAACTTGTGTCTGCGACTGAACAGGATGTATCCATTCTTGACATCCGGCTGTAGCGTCTGCACACGCAGTGTCTTATCACTTGATTGCATAACCTCAACGATAGGCAGGTAAAGTCCAGCTCTTACGGATTCCTTTTTCAGCGTTTCTTTCAGGAACCACTGGAACTGGTTCGTCTCACAGCCGAACTTCTTGAATCCTTTACCAAACTTTCTGCGTAGCTTGCGTTCCAGATCAAGAATATCGCTGATGATCTTATCCGGATGCCTACGCTGGATGTCAGCTTCGACCACATATAGAAGTCCAGTCTTTTTCCCGCGTGCAAGGCAGATGATGGCACTGAAATCTGATTTCTTGCTTTTGCCAAGGGATGGATCCACAAACCCAAAGAAGTCGAAGCCATGAGAGAAGTCCATTTCCACATCGTTGTAGTAACTGATCCATTCTTCCATAAATAAGCAATCTTCCGGATTGATAGGCTCATTTTGCATTTCACTATTGAATGCTGCATCACCTTCTGACACCTTCATAATCATCAGGTCGTAGTAGGAAAGTTTTTCTTCCCACAAGACCTGTGTTCCTTCTAGCATCTTTTCTTGGCGTGTCTCAAAATATCTTTTTGCATCCTGCTCTCTGTGATCATTGGACAGATCGGTATAGATCTTTTCCCATTCATCCCATAGCTCACTGTACTTGGCAAAGCCAATGACAGCCTTGTACTTAATTGATCGATAACTAGGATTTTTCAATACGTTAGCCAGCAGGGAGTCGTAATGGAGCAAAGTACCAATATAAATAATATCTGTGTAATCATCACCGGCTTTTGATACTGCTTTATAAAACCAGTCGGACAATTTCTTTCTTTGATCAGGCGTTCTTACATTTTCGTCGTTCTCCACATCATCCAGAATAATGAGGTCAGGTCGCCAGTTTCGATGCTTACGACCACGAATCTTCTTTCCGGATCCGATTGCTTCCACCTTGATGTTTGTCTTTGTCAGGATGACATTGTTCCGCCATACCTTTCCACGCAGATCGCCAAAGTCCTCGATAATCTGCGGGTTCTCTTCAAATTCAACCTTGATGTTATCCAGGAAACTTTCTGCCTGGTCGCTGGAATCTGACAAGATGATAGGGTAATGCTTGTAGCCATAACAGATGGCGTGCATAGTTCCTTTAAATGTGAGGTTCGTTGATTTCGCATGACCACGGGGTGCAGCGATTGCACGTTTGCATCCTGCTGACCGCGAGATCCTTTTGATTTCACGTTTGTTGTCTGGTATACGATTTTTCAAAACACCGTCTGTCCATATCCTGTCAAGGTCGCGATGGAACTCAGGCGATTCCCTGACAAAATAGTGGGGGAAGTATGACCTTCCAAAGAACTCCATATCAAATGCTGCAAGCTGTCGGCGTAGCCCATGTTCTCCTGTCAATGGATATCCAGCCTTGAACTTTTCAAGAATTTTTAAACGCCTTGCATCACTATCTTTTTTTAAAAAGGTCTTAAAAAGGTTTGAAAGGTATGTGCTGTATTCCTCCTGGTCGATATCATCTTCCTGATCTCTTAGATTCTGTTCTGCTTCACTGACTGCATTGATCAACTTAGTAAAAGCATCATTTTTTCTGTTTTTCATATCATCACATCCTTTCAAATAAAAAAACGACTGCGAAAGAGCCGTTTTAAGCGTAGTTTCTGTTTTTGGTAGTATTTGTTCGTTCTCAACCTGTTTCAAAAATTTAAAAGGGTTTTACAAACTTTTAAAAGGGGTTTGAGCGTATCTCGTCAATGTAATGTGATGTAGATACGCTTCGCCACCCCGGATTGACCAGGTTAAGGGTTTTATGTCCGCCAGTTCCTGCCTAGAGGGACGAATCAACCCCTAGTTTTCACTGGTTTCTTTTTCATCAGTTATGATCGACAATGTAATCTTGTGGATTTCATCAAATACTGTTATTTCAAATGTTGCTTTCTTTTGTCTTTTCTGGCAGGATATGATTCTGCTTTTAAAATTTAAAAGGATACCCTTTTTAATCAGGTAACTTCCATCATCCTGAAAACTGATCAGTGTTGGTTCAATCATCTTGCCATCATTGCCAAGTAGACGGATCCATTCTGATTCCAAGTAGCTGAGAGTAGCTGGTGTTCTAGGATTTCCAAGTAGTGCTGTAACTCCTGGTACCCTCATCACTTTGTAATAGGTGTTTGCACTGAAATTGCATTCAACAAATACATAGCCAGGGAAGAGGATACGTTCCTTTGATTCCCATTCACCATTAGTTCTGATCTGCTGTTCCTCTCGTGGAACCAGAGCATCAAAGCCAGCGGAGCGAAGCTGCTCCATGACTGTGACTTCCTTATTCTTTTTTGTTTGTACTACGATCCATGACATATCATCCCGCCTCCTTTTTCTGGTTTAAGTAGGATACGACATTCTTGTATAACTCAGGACTTTCTTTTGCCATCGTCTCAAATAACAATGTTTTCATTTCCTCAATGGCAGCATCCTTAATATCCTGATTCTGTGTTTCAATACGTTTCTTGTAGGCAGTAGCCCTGATGAGCGCATTGGTTTCCTTCATCAGTTTATCAAGTTTGACCTCGTTCCAGTCCTCTTCCTCTGTGTTTGCCAACCGGTTGAATACGTTACCTGAAACAATACGAATGATTGCCTCGGTCGTATCAAGATCAGGATAATTGTTTAACTCACGCATGATGTTTTTAAAATTCTCATTCGTCATGCGCAACTGTTCAACATTGGCGTTGTATGCTCTGGCATATCGGCATACTGCAGCAACAGATATGGATTGCTCATTCTCTTTCAGAAAGTCGACAATCTCGCTGTATGTAGAGCCGGATAACAGCATTTGTTCCACCGCACCTTTTAGGTCGTCTGGTAGATTGTCAATCTTGCTGTGCTTACGATTAGCCACACGCTACACCTCGACCGCGTCGTCTTCGATTTTTTTCATCAAGAGTTTAATACCCTTGGATGACAACTTCGCCTCTAACTTCTTGTAATTAACATTCTGAGACAGCTCCGGCACTAGCTCCAGTGATTGGATATCCCTCATTCGGATATATCCTTCGAGTGATAGGTAATTGATACAGTCCATAAATTCCCAATTCTCCACGCCTTCATCTTTTAAGACTTTTTCAACACTCTGTAATTCCATGTATTTGTAACGCAGTATATTGATGGTACGTAATACTTTTCCATTATTACGCATAAAATTATCTGCCATAACTCGCTTCTTGATTTCTTCTCTATCCATATCAGTACCTCCCATTATTTCATCATCATTTTCATTAACTGATCTAATTTATTAGATAACTCTCTTTGACTACCAATAAATTCATCTCTTGATATGCTATTTTTGTTTAAGTCTTTCAAGTCATCTCTAATTTCATGTAATGCTTCATCAAAATCTTTTCTTGGGGTATAGTTCTTTTTGATTTCCTCAATATCCCCCTTCAATGATTCTGCATCTTCTTTTTTCAAATAATTGTTTTCAATCGAACGGATTTCATTATCATGCTTGTCTGCACGATCAATCGTTTTCTTTAAAAAATATCCAGCAATAGCATACAGGACACCAAAAATCCAGCTCTGAATATCATTCATTTTTATCCCTCCGTTCTTTGTACAGACACAATCTTACTCTTATATTGTCAAATGAAAAAATAAAGCCTTTGAATAAAATATTTTAAAAAATACTTTACCCAAAGGCTATATCTCTACATCGAATATCGTTAGCTGACCATCTACAGGAGCGTTTTTCAACTCCCTATATATATCAGAAATAATATTCCTAATTTGATTTTCCGTCAATCCGTATTTGACGCTAAGTGCTTTTGTACTTCTTGTTTTTTGATATTCCTGACATATCTTCTCATTGCGGATCCTGCGCTCCAATGCGTCTGTCTTTGGTATATAGATACTGCACCCTGCATAGTTCTGCAGGAGATTCCTATAAGCCTCTAAACCTATGATGTCGACCAGTTCCTTTTGTTCCTGATCAAGGTCATCATAGGTCAGCTTCTGGATGATTTCTTCCATCAGTTTAGCATATGACCTGCAGGTCTACGCAGCTCCGCAGATTCAATATAGTGTTTCAGGATCTCAATGAGTTTGTTTCCATCCTCGCGATCAAGATACGTAAACAATCGCTGAGGTGTTGATTTTACATTGAACTGACGCTTGATGATACCTGCCAGTCGCTCGCCAACCGGCGTGGTATCCTCTATCTCGTCAAGTTCTTTCAAGCGGTACATCAGCGCCCATATCTTTTTCTTTTGACCTTGGCTCACGCTCTCAACACTCATATGACTTTGTTTCTGTTCAAGATATGCGATGATCAATTCTGCTTCGTTGTGAGTAAGGTCTTTTACGGATTCTTTTCCGGTTTGCGCATACACAATCATGTGAAGGATATCGTTCTCCTTGTCCTTGCTGTCAACATATCCTAAGGCGTTGGCGATTGCGTATATCTTCTTTTTCTGCCATCCTTGTACAGATTTCATATGATGTTGCTCCTTTCTATTCCTCTGCTTCCAGTGTCACCTTGATGGTTTCATCAATGATCACGGATGCCTTAGCCTTTGCTACTGCATCCTCAACGGATCCATGGAACTCTGATGCGTCCATAATCTGCAGGATTGTCTGGTAGTTCATGACCTCCGTAATCAGATAAGCCCAATCGCTTGCCTCTTCCTCTGTTAATTCAGGAACATATTTAAGCAGGTTCTTCTTATCTTGTGCAAATTTACCTTTCAGTTTCTTGCTAAGTGTCTTTTGTGCTTTGGTATCACTGGTAATCTTACAGATGGCATCTGCAAGCGTGCCTTCTGTGTAATTGCCCGATACCATATCAGCAAGAAATTTTTTACTGTTAGGCTTGAGGTCTGATTTGACCTCTTCCTTTACAAAGTCACCATACGCAGAACCAAATAGTTTCTTTAGTACGCTCATTGCGATTGGTTTCACTGTATCTGCGTTCTGTACAATAATCTTGCAGTTTCCAGTTCCATAATACTCGACTGTCTTTTCCTTGCTGTCTTTAAGATCCTCCTGTGCTTGTTTCTCAAAGAATCCTTTGAGTTCATCCAGCTGGAGCTTTAACCCCTCCAGCTGCGCTGAAAGGTCGGCATAGCGATCAACTCGTTCACTCATTGTCATTGCTGTGTTCATGTTCTTCCTCCTTTGCTTTTTCGTTGAATCTTTCCAAGCATCTGGAGCATAACTCTGTACCGTCGACAACTACTACACCATCAGCACAGCCACACATGATACACGTTGGTATGTGCTTACGGATGATGAGTGCATCATCGGCTGTTTCCACTTCCACAGCTGCGCCCTTAGGGATGTTGAGTTCATGACGCATGATCTGCGGTATCGTGATGCCACCAGCCTTGGAAACTTTCTTAAACTGTTTCATCTCAATTCCTCCTTTGTTTACTCCACTCTGCATTTTGCGGGCTTGTGACCGTCTTTGGCTGCATTAGAGCAGGGGATTATATATCTTCCCCTGTGGCTTTTATGTATTCCTCTCTTGTAACTGCCACCACTTCTTTGACCAGATCGCAAAAGGTTTCTTTAAATGCCTCTTGCGTGATTTCGCAATTAGTACGTGCATACATTTCATTTCCATCCACTGTTTTAATTTTCCAAAATTGTGATGACCTCATATCTTAGTCCCTCCAGTTCTTCTCTTGTTTCATTCACTTTCTTTGTATAGCTTGTTTCGTAAACATCTTGATTCCATAATCTTTGAGCGCCAGCTTCGCCCATGTTGTAAGCCATCAGTGCCATGTTCATATCTTGATACTTTTGATAAAGCAACCCTAGCATATAGGATCCTGCTTCAACGTTCTGCAATGGCTCCATTATGTTGGTAAGCTCTAATGTATTACTCAAACGTTCATGATTGCATATGTTGATTTGCATTAAGCCATAGTCATCTGTTTCACTAACGCTGTCAGGATTGTAATTGCTTTCTACATCAATGAGTGCTAAGACGGTCAACTGGTCAATACCGTTTCTGTTTGCAATCCCCATGATTTCATCCTGCATATCCTCACTCAATGGTATTCTATAATATGTTTCTACCAGCTTAACCGGTTCCGGTGTATCCTTGTTCTGCAGTATGATCTGAGGTGTTTCCTGTTCTTTGCATTGTGTTGCTTGATCAGTGATATAGTAAGACATCAACATTCATATGATCAGGATTGCTTTCTTCATCAGCTGCACCTCCTGTAGCTATTCAGTTCTTTCAAAAGCCTTTTACGGTACTTTTGTAAGTCACGCTTGCGATAAGGTGATTTTGTGTTCATGTAGTCCTTATCGCATTTCTTTAATTTCTCTCTTATTTCAAATTCAGTCATAATTCTTCTTATAACCTCCATATAGGATTTAGAAGTTCTATAATCTCATCGACATTCATAGTTTTTTTATCTTCTATCTCCATCTCCAACTGTAATTTCATAGCACATTTCTTTAATTTAAGGATACCAACATCCTCCAAACTGACGGATCCAAATTTTCCGGAATTGGTCATCATAGAAAGAACAAGCATGATCCATCTAGGGTTGATGTAGTCCATTTCATCCCACTCTTTACAAACTTCTTGAGCAAACTTTCTGCGGTTCAAGCGAGGCTTATCAGGGGGGACGATGCCTTTCTCTTGTAGCATCTTTTTTACTTCTCTGTTTTCTTTGATTTCTCTTTGCGTCAGCTTTTTACGTTTCACTGCCATTTTTTCACCTTCTTGCCATACCTGTAGCGATTGTCATGCGTAGGCACTTTGTCAATCAGTGAAAAGACCGCTTTTACTTCTTTTTCATTTGTCAGGTCATCACTGGATAGACTGTAGATATAGAGTTCATCACCAGTGTCCCTGATATAAACCGTTTCTTCACAGTGCCTGCAGATCTTATGGCTGGAGTATGTTCCACCGTACCAACGGATACCGCCAAATTCGCTGACCACTCTAGGCTCAAAGTATAGTTCATCTCGTAAAACCATAAGTCCTCCTTTCTGCTTTTTATTGCTTGTTAGAATCATGATTCCGCTCACTCTGCATTTCTACGGGCTTGTGACCGTCAATGGCTGCATTACGGGGAAGGAACCTATTTCATAAGTTCCTGGAGCATTTCTTTCATATCGTGCATATCCTGATCCGTTGCAATGTAGTCCGGATCAATCGCATCGCGAATGATGTCGCATACATCACTTAGTGCTTTTTCTGTTGTGCATTCATAGGTTTTTATTTGATACAATGCGATTTTAACGATGTATGGCTTATAGTTCATCGTCGTGGCCATTCTTGGAGCCTCCGGCAACGATTGCCCAGCATAGCCATGATAATGCCGCCCATACTGCGAATCCTATGATCCAATTCATTTCTTGTACCTCTCTTTCAGGAACTCTTCCATTTTTTCATGATCACCACATATTCCTAGAACTTTGCAACTTTCACAGTTATAAAAATACTGTTCATGTTCTGCTTTATCTGCAAATTCGTGGCAGCAGTGACCTTCCATTTCTGATGCCATGACATATGCAATTTGTTTGATATAGACATCCATGTTTGTTCTTGTTCGGTACCTGTATTCAGCATACAATGCATGGATCAGGCACACGGTATAGAAGATTGCAGCTCCTAAGAACCAGAGCTTTGTGACAAAGAAGAATGCTCCTTCAAAGATGACGCAGATAAACAAATGAAAGTAATAGCCCTGATCTAACAAATATCTGTTCAGACAATACACGCTAATCAGGAGTATCAGCATAAGCCCTGCGCCGAATCCCCATATCACTTTTGAGATAAACTTCATCTATACACCTCCATCACTCTGCATTTTGCGGGCTTGTGACCGCCTTTGGCTGCATTACTGGAGAGCGGATGCTCTCATTCTTTTTTACTTTTGTATGGCTTTGCTGTGTGCCTACAATTCACATGAAAGGGTATGCTGAATCTCCATTGAACACCTTTATGAATACCTCGCTGATAGGCTTTATACAGTCGCTTGTCCAAGTCGCTGGTATAGATGACTGCTATTAGTAACGCAAGCAGGAATATCAGTGCGACAAATATAAGTTTATGTGTAGCATCTAGTTCCTTTAAAGTGAGATTGAGTAAGGATCCAATCGTGATGCCCAGCACTCCTGTCAAAAAACAATCCTTCAAGTTACGATTTTTCATTATGGTTTCCTCCTTGATTCAATATAGTAAAGTAAGATAATAGTGGTACATATGATCAGCGTGATCTGTGTTGCTGTTGCCATCAGATCACCTCAATTCCAAGCATTCTAGCCATGCCATACAATCCATCAAAGGATACATCCTCATTATTGATAGCCCCGTCATAAATGTTCACAGCGCCTCGTACACCCCATTTACTGCGTGCGATGCCATGCAGGAAGGCAAGTTCCTTCTTGTTTGCAGTTACGGATAATGCTGGGAACAGTTTCTGTATATCGTCCAGCGTAGCGTCGTTTGTTGAAAAGTAACGGTTCATTTTAATACGAGAGAACAGCTGTGCGAAACGTGCCTCCTGTTTACCGCGCATCTTTGTATAGACCTCTGTGTTACCAATCAATACAATGCCGACACCTTTCTTTCCAGTGATGCTGTTAGGATCTGCCAGCGTTCTGATTTGTTCTAATGCAGTAAGTTTCAGATGCTGTGCCTCATCAATGATGATGACCTTGTTTGTTCCTTCCAATTTCTCACGGATAATTGTGATCATATCCAGTTTGTTTCTCGTTTCAGGCACCTTCAATGTTCTTGCCAGTAGTTTCAGCATATTACCAAGGGTTCCAGAGATAGGGGACATTTCAAGGTACACAGCAAGATGCGGATTCTCAACAACGTATTTCTGAGCTGCCTTTGTCTTTCCAATGCCAGCATCTCCATGTGCGATGACGATACCACCATTCACTTGTGCATACTGGATCATCGCCTGTATGTTCTGGCTTGTTTGCGTTTCAACATAGTCCTCAGCAGGCTTGTAAGGTGTTGCCTTACGTTTTTGTTCAACCTGCTCATCAACGGTGTTCAGGAATTCATCTAGTTTCTTTTCTACCTCTTTGATGTTTCCTTTATAGTTACCGTTACGGTACTGGCTTAGCACCGTCATGCTGACACCGATAACCGGTGCTGCCTTTGCCTGCGATAGACCTGATTCTTTCAGGTATCTTTCCAGACGTTCCTTTGTTAATGGGTTGTACTCTTCGTTACGCATAATTACTTCCTCCTTGTTCTTGTTGACGTTTCATTGCGTTCTTAGCCATTTTCTGTAAATCTGGTACTGGTACATCATGCAATAAAGGTTTCTCATCAGCCTTCTGGATTGTGATGTCCTCCAGCTCGCCTTTTTCAATGTTTTTCTTTTTGTTTTCCTCGGCTTTTCTCAATACCAGTTCAAGAGCAGTTCCTTTATCAATGGATGTAATAACACTATCCTGGAGCTGTTGCTTAACCACTTTTTTAGCTTGCTTAACGGTCTGCATCGCTTGTTTAACTTCATCTTGACTTGCTCCATATTCAAGCACTGCCTTATTATCAACTGGTACCGACATAATGTAACGGTCGTTTAGATCATACAAGCGTACACTGCTTAGATCTTCTGGATCGTAGCGGAAGAACACCTGTTTTCCAAGCATCTGAGTGACCAGTTCATTATTCCAGTAATCAAGGCGTTCACCATTGATATTGAGATGCACACCTCTGCGGGTTACTTTCTGCGCTCTAGTAGATCTCAACAACATTAAGTTAAGGTCTGCCTCTATTGCGACACGTTTTGTAATCAGATGCTGATAGTAAACTTCAATCTTTTGTGTTCCTCTATCTGCTTCTACCGCACCATTATACGGTTCAAAATTGAAGTAATTTTCAATCAGTTCACTGCATACTCTTGTCAGTTCTTCATCAGTAGGTAGGTTCTTACCATCCTTCAAGATTTTTTTCAGTATTTCCGGCTTTTCAACTACCGTACCGCCTGTATAAGTGCAGAATAATCTGGAAAGACCGTTCTTTATATCCAAGAAACGTCGCTCAATGACCTTCGCCTTTGCATTCCGTACTAGGGCATTGACCATTTTTATGCCTAATCTTTCAAAGATCGGTGTAGGATCAAAACGATTATCATTCTTCTTTGCTCTATGTCCTAAGCCACCTAAGTCAAAGGTCAAGAACTCACGCCCGTTGTCTAGATACAGGTTTTCAGGGATACCATATTTCATAATACCTCTACGCAGTGCGATAATCGTTGACTGTGATGATGGCGCTGTTGTTACATAGCATCCAGTAAATATTCCACTTCTCGCATCGAAGAACGCTGTGAGGTAAAGCCTATGCATCTTACCGTTATCACCCTGTACCAAAATATCAAAGGTGTGGTTGTCACCGACCCAATACTCATTAGATCGCATATTGTCATAGGTTCTCTTGATATAAGGAGCTGCCCGGTCATCGAATGCCTTATCTCCTTCACGTCCAAGGATCTTTACTGATTCAGCTACATCACTTTTTATATGGCGTGTAAATGTACAGTACGCCGGTATACCATCAACAAGCTCGGGATAATTTTCTCTGCAATACATTTCTGTGTACTGTAGGCACTTCCTGATCGGATGTTGTGCTTGATCTAGGTAAAAACTAAGAAATACCTGCCACACAGTTTCATCAATTTCAGTTTGCCCTTTACGAGCCTTACCTCGCATATCTGCTAAGCCTTTGATATCGTTCTCTTTATAAGCAGTGAGCTTTCTATATAAGGTTCTCAGTGAGAAGTTTCGATCCGGATATTCCAGTTTAAGATATGCTATATACTTCTCATCAACATTAGCCTTTGATGTAACACCATCAGCATTGCGATATGCTATCCAATTTTCAATTATCATAGTCCAGAATGCGATTTCCTCGCGCTCCTCAGAACTAAAGGAATCTAACTGGCTATTGTCTTTTCTTACTTCGGCTTTTAGAATGCCTTTTGATTGATAATACTTATGTTGTAGATCTTCCGACAACTGATCTATTGGAATAGCATGTATTATTCTATTTCTGGAATTCTTTGTATCAACAGTTTTGTAAGTTCCATCACTAACTAACTGTTGAATGCGTGACCGATTACATCCACGTAATTCAGCCACTTCTTTAATTGTTAAGAGTTCCATGCTAGTGACCTCCTTTACCTCACTCTGCATTTTGCGGGCTTGTGACCGCCTTGGGCTGCATTAAGGTGGAACTAATAGATATCAGTTCCAAGTAATTCTAGGGGGCTTACTTTAAGGGCTATTGCCAATCTACATAGGTTCTTACCTGTAGGTGATCTTCGTTCATTTTCATAATTGATTATTGTTTTTAATGGGATTTTGCTAATAGTTGATAACTCTTTTTGAGTAACATTATTCATTTTTCTTAATTTTTTCAAATTGCACTTAAATGAATTATTTAAAAATTCATCATTTGATGAACTAGGAAGTGTTTTTGTACTCATATGCTTGTTTCCATATTGATCTAGAATGTATTTTCTAAAAGCCATCGCTAATCTAGATGTCTGATATGTAACATCTTCCCATGTAATGTAGATGTCATATGCATCTAATTCAAATAATGATAATAGATTATGAGCATTCAATACCTGTCCATCTACAAAGCCATCTAACTCAGCTATGTATTCTTGGATGCTATCCTTCCATTCATCATTTTTCATTTTTTCATAAGCATCTTTAATGCTATCTGCATAAAATGTAATCATTTTCTATCCTCCTCAAAAATATCGTTTATTTTGCATCCCATTGCATCAGCTATTGCTTTTGCTCTAATAGGGAAAGTGTATTTAAACTCTCCTTTCTCTAACCTACTGATTGCATTAGCAGGTAGTCCGCTTCTGATTGAAAGTTGGCGTTGACTCAAACCCATCAATATACGTCTCTTCTTTATTTCTTGTTTTTTTACCACCAACATACAAAATCTCCTTTCTATCGTTACGTTCGTAACTCTTCATACATATAATAACCGATACGTTAGTAACTGTCAAGCAGATAAATATGAAAATCATATAAAAAGTGTTACGTATGTATCGGTATTGTGATAAGATAATAACCAAGGAGTGATCACTATGGAATTTAAAGATATATTAAAAAAGCTAAGATTAGAAAGAGGTTTAACTCAGGAACAGCTAGGCAAAGAGTTAGGCTTATCTGCCATTACTATTAGAAGTTATGAGGCAGGCAGGAGAACGCCAAATTCTGAGGCATTAGTTAAGATGGAGAAATTTTTTAATATATCTGGTCTGCAGCTACATGGCATTGAAGATAAACAAATGTCTTGGGACGATTCTGAAATTATGGATGAAGTCCATAACTCTTTTTCTTTTATGTTTAAAAATATGCTTTCTATAATTCAGAGTGAAACTGATCATAATCAGAAAATGTTTTTTGATATTTTTACTGGATTGCAAAGTATTATGGATATAAAAAATAAAGATGTTCGATCTATAATATTAGAACGCCTTGCAAGGGATGTTTATAATGATAGGAACCTTGCTGATAAGATGTCAGAAATTTCCTCTACTGAAGATTAATCCAATGCCCTTTTACAAAATACGATTTAATCAATGTCTTTTCAACCATTGTTCCGAATAGTGTAATAACGTTCCGAAATTCGTAATTTTTAAAACCTTTTAAAAAGGGTATTAAAATCATTATCTCAGTGTTAATCTGATTTAAAATTAAAGAAGCCTATGATACACAAAAAATAGCGTATTCATGGGCTTTTACCACAATTAACACTTAAAATCTTCCATATTAACAGTGAGTACATAAGAATTGAATATATTCAGCTAACAATTTTCATCACTTTTTAAAAAGGGTTTTAAATAATCTTTTTAACTAAAAAACGCCAATTTTATCGTGTTTTTTTTAAACGTTTGAAAAAATAATTGATGTTTTTAAAAGGCTTTAAAAAGGGTTGTTTATGAGGGCTTTTATACTAACAATAAAATAATAGAATCCATTTATTTTATGTTGCACACACTGCTGAAAAGGATTGCAGAAAATTACAGCAAATTACACCCGCATTACACAAAAAAAGCCCGTTTTTACGGGACTTTCCGTTGTTTTTCGTTTTTTTACACATTACATTTTCTCAAACTGTTAGTATTTGACGTTCTTTATGATAGTTTACACTCAATCAAGCTAATGTATTTCCATAAACTCTTATGAATCTTAAATGCAAAAAAACTAATGGCATAGACGATTAAAATAACAAACAGAGCCATTAGAACTTTCATTATATCTATTTGACCGACAGAATCAAAGTCAAAATCAATTTTAGACCAATAAGCTAAAAAAAAGGAAACGACTACGATAAACAAATCTACCATGCATAATACGAATTCACGATGTTTTATATAAAAAGGATTCTCAAATATAATATCCAGCATATAAACACTCCTTCTTAATGCATTTATATATACATAACCTATAGTATTATAATACTTAATATAATAACTTGCAATCATTTTTACGATTGTAAATAGGAAGACAGGAATGGGCTAAAAAGTCCATTCCTGTTATAAGATTAAGAATAAATGTTTGAAATCATGTTCATTTTTAGGCTTACGATAATCTAAAGCGTCTAGCGAACATGCAAAAGATGGTAGTAAGCATACCTTTCTATTATTCCTGTTGAGCAAATTGTGCATTGTATAATTTCTCATAAAACCCTTGTTTTTTCATCAATTCCTCATGTGTTCCCTGTTCTACGATATCCCCATGTTGAATGACTAAAATCAAATCCGCATTGCGAATCGTACTTAAGCGATGGGCTATCACAAAGCTGGTTCTTCCCTTCATCACCTTGCGCATAGCATCCTGCAACATTTTTTCCAAACGGGTATCGACACTAGAAGTCGCTTCATCAAGAATTAATATCTTAGGGTCTTTTAAGATGGCTCTGGCAATCGTAAGAAGCTGTTTTTCACCTTGTGAGATATTATTTGCTTCTTCATTGATAATACTATGGTAACCATCCGGCAAGGTGCGAATAAAGTGGTGGACATTGGCCATTTTTGCCGCATCGATGATTTCATCCTTACGGGCATCTAAGCGACCATAACGGATATTATCATAAATAGATCCCTGAAATAACCAAGTATCCTGCAACACCATCCCAAATAAGGAACGTAATTCACCACGTTTCATATCACGAATATCCATACCATCAATCTGAATACTGCCGCCTTTTACATCATAAAAACGCAGCAGCAGATTGATCAAGGTCGTCTTACCGGCGCCGGTCGGACCGACAATGGCAACCATTTGCCCATGCTTCACTTGGATATTCAAATCCTGCATCAGTGTTTCTTCATGATAACCAAAGTTCACATGTGAGAAACAAACATCTCCGCGAATTGTTGACACATCTTTTGTCACAACTGCTTCTGGTACTTCTTCCTCTTCTTCTAAGATATCTAACACACGTCCGATGGCCGCAAATGCCGATTGCAATTGAGAAGATAAGGATGATACTTGAGATAAAGGATCATTTACCTGCCATATATAACGGATAAAGGCCTGTAATTCACCGGGATCAAAATGCCCAGCCAAAGAACGCAAAGTTCCCATAATGGCGATCACACCAATCACAATATACGTAACCAAAGAGTTTAATGGTTGGATTGCACTGGACACAAATTGTGCCTTACAGGCATTGTTACGTAATTCTTCATTTAAACGTTTAAATTCATCGATCGATGCTTCCTGTCGATTGTATAAGAGGATTTCATTATAACCGGTATACATCTCGGTAATTGCCCCATTCAAATTCCCCAAAGCATTTTGTTGTGCCGCAAAACGTTTCTGCGAATGGCGGACAATCGTAATGGTGATAAGCAGCATCCCCGGTATGATCAATACTGCCGTACAAGCCATGACTACATTCAAACGAAACATCATAACAAGGGCTAATAAGATGGTTAACACACCGGAAATGATCTGCGAAAAGCTTTGTTGAAAAGCATTGGATATCGCATCTACATCATTGGTAATACGGCTTAAGATATCGCCATAATGATGAGAATCAAAATAGCGCACAGGCAATTTCCGTATCTTATTTTGCAAAGCATCACGTAAATCCTGCATAGCATTTTGGATGGCATTGGTCAAATAAATAACACTTAATGCCTGGCCAATCGTTTTAACAAGATAAACGCCTACTAAGGTTACCATGATGGAGAGGATGCGCTCAAAGCTTATCGCCACATGCTGTAGATCACTTGCTCGTTTCACATCGGCATATAACACTGAGGTAATATTTCCTTCAATGGAAGGGGCGATGACCATCGCTGCCGTGGATACGACAATCATGAGAATAGCAAAGAGGAAGGCTCTTTTATAGGGAGCCACAAAGGCTCCAATACCACGTAAGGAATCTAGGAATTTTCGTTTAGTCGTCTTCATATGCCAATTCCTCCTCACTTAGCTGTGATAAAGCAATTTCATGATAAATCGCACAGCTTTTTAATAATTCGCGATGCGTACCGATACCAACGACTTCTCCTTCATTCAGCACGACGATACGATCTGCATCCATGATGGAAGAAATACGCTGTGCCACGACCATGACAATAGCATCCCTTGTTTCCTTCTTTAATTCTTTCCGTAATGTTGCATCTGTCTTAAAATCAAGAGCGGAAAATGAATCATCAAAAATATAGATATCCGGTCTTCTGATTAATGCTCTGGCAATTGATAATCGCTGTTTCTGACCACCGGAGACATTGGTTGCCCCTTCACTGATTTCTTCCTTCAAACCATGTTCTTTTTCCATGATAAAATCATATGCCTGTGCTACTTTTATCGCATGAAGAATCTCTTCTTCACTGGCATCTGGCTTGCCAAAACAGATATTATCTTTGATGGTTCCGGAAAACAACATCGCTTTTTGCGGAATGACCCCTAATTTTGCACGCAGAGCAAACACATCATAATCCTTGACATCAACTCCATCGATACGAATCTGTCCCTCACTCACATCATAAAACCGTGGAATCAGATTAATCAACGTACTTTTACCACTTCCCGTACTCCCGATAAAGGCAATCGTCTCTCCCTTTTGGGCCGCAAAACTGACATGTTTTAAAACCGGCTCTTCTCCATCCGGATATACAAAGGTCACATCATCAAAGACAATGCTGCCTGCTTCATTGCCTTGGCAAACCCCCTGTTTGGGATTTTGTATCAAAGGCTTTGTCGTAAAGACTTCCGTAATACGTTTCGCACTTACCTCTGCTCTTGGATACATCATGAAAACCGTGCAAAACAGCATGATTGAGAACATGGCATGGAATAAATAATCCATGAACGCTACCAGTTGCCCGACTTGCAGATTACCATCCGCAATCAAAAGACTTGCCACATAGAAAATGCATAAGCCTGCAACATTCATCAGCATAAAGAAAATCGGTGAGGTCAACGACATCAGCTTAAATAGTTTTTTTGAATAACCGGTAAAGTCATGGTTACATGCATTAAAACGTTCTTGTTCATACCCATCGTTATCGAAACTGCGAATCACGCGAATGCCACTCAGATTTTCCCGTGAAATCCGATTGAGTGTATCTAAAGAGCGCTGTTGCTTTTCACTGATTGGCTTAGAAATCTTAGCGACGATAAACACTCCGAAAATAATCAGTGGAATCGTTGCCGCAATAATACCGCTTAATGGTAACGATGCTCTAGCGGTCATGATAAAGCTGATAATAAACATCACCGGTGTCATAAGCGCTGTACGCAATAATACATTAACAAACATCTGAATCTGAAATGCATCATTGTTTGTTCTGGTGATCATACTGGATATTCCAAACTGATTAAATTCATGAGCCGTAAACTGCTGCGCTTTGCGAAAGATATCATTACGGATATCTCTTGTGATCGCCGTCGATATTCTTGCACAACAATAGCCTAAAAGAATTGTTCCGGCTACTCCCAGAATGGAAATTATCAGAATGACAAGTCCCATCTGATAGATATAATCTTGATCCTGCTGCATGACGCCGACATCGATCATTTGTGCGACGATTGTTGGTATTCCCAGTTCTACCAAGGCAAAGCCAAAGACTGATAATACATTGATAAAAAACAGCAGCTTATAGTTTTTTAAATAATGTAATATTAATTTCATGTCATCCCTTCTTTCCTTTATAAGCTTTATCATCATAAACTATAAGGTTACCTTATAGTCAAGTCTTTTTTCATGGATTCGCTCATCTTCCCTTCCTTTTTCATCATCCTCCTTCCTCTTGTTCATACAAGTTCCATCATGCTTTTTCCCTCTTATTCATCCTTCATTAGCATTGTTACCCTATAGGTTCGTTTCTTTCTTCATCTCTTTCCGAAAATAGCCGTTCAATTATTTTTCGAAAAAAAAGCAGTAAGCAAAGCCTCTTTCTTTCGTATACACCCTCTTGCGAAACCCCCCTATTTCTAGTATAATGGCAAACAAAAAGCAGCAATGCACTTACAATAGCGAAATAGTGCATCACTGCTGGTCTTTGTCTAGTATCTTACATATGCTTAATGTTTAAATAATCCACCAAAAGAGCAATAAACTCCTTGTTTGTAGGACGAGCTTTACGGCCGTCAATCGTGTTATGAAAAATACGCATGATTTCTTCCGTGTTGCCGCGTAGCCAAGTAATTTCAATAGCAGCACGGATCACGCGTTCTACGCTTTGCATAGAAGTTTGATGGCGCTCTGCAATTGTTGCGTATACACCATCCATCATATGGTCTAGCAATGAAGCATCATGATAAACCATATGTATAGCTTCCCTTACGTAATAAAAGCCTTTGACATGTGCAGGCATTCCAATATCGCGAAGGACATCAGTAATTTCCATTATAATTGCTTTTTTTGTTTCTTTGATCATTCTATGTTTCCCCCTCGTATACGCTAGACAAAGACCAAAGTTACTATATGAATTTTAAGGTATAAATAAAAGTCGATATACGTCGATTATTGAAATTTCCAGAAAATCAATTTTTCATTATACATATACCGTAACTATCCCTATATCTGTAACTATTTATAGCCACTTTCGGGATATTGACGTCCTTTGACACTTATACTATCATATACAAAAGAGCAAAGTTCAGCGCGAATGGAGTAGAATTATGAAGAAAAAGAAGAATTATTTAACAGCCGGAGAATTTGCGAAAATCTGTGGAGTAGCCAAACATGTCTTATTTCATTATGATGAAATTCATCTGTTTCAACCGGCTTATAGAGATGAGCATGGCTATCGCTATTACTCGTATCATCAATATGACACCTTTTTGGTTATTACCAATCTGAAAAAGATGGGGATGTCTCTTTCGGCTATTCGAATCTATCTGAAACAACGTGATCCGCAAATGTTTTTACGTTTGTTAGATGAAAAATATGCGGATATTGATTCACAAATCGCACAGCTGGAAAGCATTAAGCGCATGATGAACTGGATGCAGCAAGCAACAACTTCGGCGCTTGCACATCAGCATGATGAAATCGGTGTCGTCACATTGCCAAATGCCACTTTATTATGTAGTAAGGACATGGAAAACGCCACAGATCGCAGTTTCGCCAATTATATGGAAGAATATATTCACTTTGTGAAAGAGCATCATATCGCTGTTCAAGAAAGTGTCGGTACGATGGTCAGAATTGAAAATATCCGCAAACAGGATAACTTTAATTTTTCCTATCTCTATCAGATCGTTGCCGAATATGACCATCAACAATTAAAAAAACGCGCAAAGGGTAACTATTTATGTGGTTGGCATAAAGGCAGTTATCAATACATTCAGCAAACATATGATAAGATGCTGGCCTACGCAGATAATAAAGGATATGTGTTAGGTGAATTTGCCTATGAAGAATATCTGATTGCTGATATTGCACAGCGTGAAGAAGATGGCTATGTAACGAAAATATTATTGGAAATTCTATAACTTGTTAAATCAATTTTGTCTCATAGAAGTTACACATGCCAACATGAGAAATAAACGAAGAAGCTACTATTAAGCTAACAGTGAAGGATCAGCAAACAAAACACGCAAAAAAACAGCACATATTTTGTGCTGTCTTGATAATAAATAGTAAGCAGAGAATGCTAGTATCATCCTAAGCATTCCTATTCAATTATTATATATAGAAAGATATCCTACTCGTATTATAGATAGTAAGCATTTTATCTCATGTATATGAACTTAATGTGATAAAACATTGAGTGCTTTCTGATAGCAGGCTTCATCAAAAAGATCCGGACAGGTGATGGCATGCTCATGAAATTCATTTTCCATATTTAAATCATCGACAACGATATACTGTGTAATATTGGGATGATCTTTTAGGTATGCTCGAATGGCCGGAGTTTTTAAAAAGCCATAGTCATTGCTTGTGCTATCAACAATGGCATCCTGCAATGCATAAAAGGCAAACAAGGCTTTTAACTGGGGCAGGGTATGCGAGAATTTCCAGGATGAGCTGATAACAATAACAGCATTGCTTTTCTGAATAAGCGTTTTTAGCAACTGTATTGCACTATGAGCAAACCCATTCTGCGCACAGGCTAAATCATAATCCGATAAATCTCGTATCGCTGCACATTGATAATGCTTCACTAGCTGTTCGCGGTCAAAACGAAATGTTGTATATGGTGAAATACGTTTACGACAGGGATATAATACACCATCGATATCAAGGAAGATCACCTTCATACGATCGCCTTCTTTCCCTTTCATTATAACACCAATACATCCATCCTTTTAAAACTCTTTTTGTTTCATAAGATGCATGGAAGATAGGGCACTGATCAACAGAATAAACAAAGCGCCAAGAAAGCTTACAGGCAATAGCCAGTCTTTGAAATCATGCAGGAAGATAAAGAAATTTTGGGGCAATATACCGCCAATATGCGAAATGACAAAACTACCCAAAAAGCCTAACAGCATGAAACAGATTATAATCAATACGCGTGCTTTCATAGAGCCGTATTTGATGATCATAGGCAGCATGATGGCATTTAAAAACAGCATTGCTATGGCAACTCCACAGCATTCAGCAAGAAATCCAGACAATTCAACCGTTTGAAAATGTTCTTGTGAAAACATTAAGATCAGTGCGCCTAAAACCATCGACAGCAGCATACTGGTAAAGATGCAGACCAGTGCTAACACATATTTAGAAATGACCATATCTTTACGATTGATGGGGAGGGTCATCGCAAAGCTGTCAAAATTACTTTGTTCATCATAAGCAAAGGCGCTGATTGTCGCAAACATACCGATAAAAGCCGGCAGAAATTGTAGCATTCCTAAAGAATGTTGGCTATAGGATATAACAATCGCTAAGATCGGTAAAATCGTATAAATACGGAAAAGCGTTGCTAAATTATAAATATCCTTTAAAATTAATCCTTTCATGCTATTTTTCTCCTTTCACCATAAACACCAAAATATCTTCTAAACTTGCTGGATCCATAACGGCATTCGGATGCTGAAGCATCACACGCTGACGATCTTTTACCAACACATCAACAGCAAACGCATTCACGCGATAGGCAAGATAATCGTGATGATCCAATTTCATCAGCTCTTCCTTCGTACAATGCCAGATGCCATAAGTATCTAATAAGGCATCCTTTTCCGTACTCAATAACATTTTTCCTTCATGTAGAAAGGTAACATAGTCACAGCATTTTTCAATATCGGATGTAATATGACTGGAAATTAAAACGGCATGCTCTTCATCTTGAATAAAATCTAATAAGATATCTAAAATTTCTTCTCTGGCAACCGGATCAAGACCACTTGTCGCCTCATCCAGTAATAACAGCTGTGCTTGATGAGACAAGGCAATCGCTATTTGCAGCTTCATCTTCATGCCGCGCGAAAACTGTTTATTGCTTTTATCAAGCGGTAAACGAAATTCCTTTAGATAGTTGTGAAATGCTGTTGTATCCCATTGTTGATAAATGGATGACAGCACCTTATCCATCTGTTGGGGCGTCATGTTTTCGGGAAAGCTGGCTTCACTGAACACCGTACCAATCTTTTCTTTAATGTTTCGCTCATCTTCACTTAAGGATGAATGAAATATTTCCACTTGCCCTTCATCCACATGAATCATACCTAAAATGGCCTTTAACAATGTGGTTTTTCCTGCACCATTCTCGCCAATCAGTCCCATAATACAGCCCTTTGGTAAAGCTAATGTTATATCTTGCAGACAAAAACGTCCATAATTCTTTGTTACATGCTGCATTGATAGTATGTGTTCCATACGTTATTCCTCCTTGTATAGAAGTGTCATAATATCCAGCAGTTCTTCCAGTGTCATGCCATTCATTCTGGCTGTTTCACACGCTTTTTCTAAAAGTGCTTCGATCTGCCGATAACGTTCTTCACGAATCAATTCTTTATCTTTTCCTGCCACAAAGCTGCCTTTGCCAGTGATGGTTTCAATGAACCCTTCTTTTTCTAATTCCTCATAAGCACGCTTTGTTGTGATTACCGAAATACGAAGTTCCTTTGCCAGCGTTCGCATTGATGGAAGAGCGTCCCCTTCTTTCAAGACATCTGTCATGATCAGCTGCTTGATCTGTGCGACGATTTGTTCATAAATCGGTTTCCCACTGGAATTGCTGATGATGATATTCATAAACTACCTCCCGGGTGTCAATATTGTATATATTGACTATATACAATATAACACTGTGTATATCGTCTGTCAACAGGTATGAGAAAAAAAACCTTGCCCATACTAACACATGCAAGGAGGTTTGATCATGGATATGAATCTTTATGGAAAAGTAGCATTGGTGAGTGGCTGTTCCCAAGGCTTAGGCTATCATGCGGCACTTGCCTTAGCGAAACAAGGAGCAGATATCTTTGGCGTCAGTATCGGCGATGACAGTTCTCTGAAAAAAGCAATCGAGGCAACCGGTCGTAACTATCATTCTTTTACTATATCCTTAACAACACCAGGAGCTATCCATCAGGTGATGAAAGAGGCTTTAGCAGCCTATGGGCATATTGATATATTATTAAACTATGCGGCAATTTTAAAAAAAGAAGAAACTTTAGAACTAACCAAACTGGAATGGAACAGTGCTTATGATATTAATGTAAGTGCAGCCTTCTTTCTCTCCTTAGAAGTCATACGACAATTCCAAAAGCAAGGACATGGCGGAAAAATTATTAACGCCACCGGCATTTTGCCAAGACATACCTCAGCGTATTGTGCCTATGCCATCAGTAATGGTGCCATTGAGGCCATGACGCGTTATCTGGCAATGGAATTTGGCAAAGATCAGATACAGGTAAACGCCATTCAATATGGTTTCATGAGCTGTGGCAGTACGTTGCAGGGCGAAAAAGAAGAATGGGATACTTCTTTATTAACAGCAATCCCTATTGGCAGATGGGGAATGGATCAAGATAGCGATGGACTTGTTACCCTGTTGGCAAGCGATGCTTCTAATTATATCACAGGAGTTTGCATTCCGGTGGATGGCGGTTATTCCATATAACGCACTGATGAAAAATAGTTATGAAGAATAGAGGATTATCATACGGTAATCCTTTTTTATACGACACATCTAACAAGTTGAATGATCAGATTGCGATGTATACTGTGCGCATCATGAAAACAACAATGATAAACTTTATCAAATTTACGATGACAATTAGCAACGCATCGTTCTTTCAGTTACTTGATAAGCTGTTTGAAAACAAAGGCAAAGATTGATCTTTATTCGCTATGGATAAGGAAGCTAACGGATGAAAAAAGCGAACAATAAAACTAGCATAATGCCGGAAAGTAAAGCTAATATTAAAACAGCATAGGCCATGATTATATCCTTTTGTTCTGGTTTCATCAAAACCACCTCTATGCTTATGTATGCCGCTTTTTATGCTTACGTATAGGCAGATTAAAGAAAAATTATAATATTTTATGGAAAAATATTGCTTTTGTTTCATCTTTCTAATTTTACCTTTTCTATCCGTTATAATAGGTAAATAAAGGGAGGAGGAGATCTTATGGTGGGAAACTACGGGGAAATTATAAAAGAAGCCTTAGCGATCAATAATATGACGCAAAAACAACTAGCAAAAAAGCTCCATTTATCCCCGCAGACAATCAACAGCCTGCTGCAGGGAAGGACATCCATACGCTTAGATGACTTTTTCATGATTGCGGAAATACTGCACTTAGATCCAGGTAAAATTTTTACTACCGATAATGAAGATGCAAAAGCCATTGATGCCTATTTATCCGCAGCAATTCACAAACTGGACGATTATCAGCGTGAATTAATTTTAGCATTATTACGCTATTTCCATCATGTAAACAAACGTTTAAAATAGGCTGTGACAACTATGCACAGCCTTTCTTTATGACAGCAATGGGAAAACCAAATCAACTAGATATACCATAATACAAGCAGCCACTGCCACACTTAACAATCCCTTACCTTTGTATGCCAGATATAAGGCTATCAAACAACCGGCAGTAGATGCCAGAACACTGCCTCCGCTGGTAAAAATGGCTGGAAAGGTCATTGCGCCTAACACCGCATAAGGTACATAGAAAAGAAATGATTTTATAAAAGGACTTTTGATTTCCTTCTGAAAAAAAGTCAAGGGCACCATACGAATCAGATAGGTTACCAGTGCCATAACAACCATATAAGGAAGATAGTTATTCATGAGACACCTCCTCCACCGGGAACAGCCAAGCGCCAAAGCCGGCAGCACAAACGGTGCAGATAATAATAACAAAACCGGAAGAGATCGGTAAAAAGGAAGCACATGCTGAAAAGAGGCAGCTCAGCGCTATCGCTAAGATCAAAACTTTGCGAACACTCTTTAACTTTTTGGCGGGAGGAATGATAATGGCTAAAAACATACCATAAATCGCAATACCTAAAGCACTTCGCAGACTTTCCGGCATTAAAGTGGTAAATGCTCCGCCTAACAAAGTTCCCATTGTCCAGCAGAAAACAGGAAATAGGATAAGACCAGACATATACCATTTTCCTACTCTTTCATAGGTAGAGCTTGCTAAAGCAAATATTTCATCGGTAACACCATAAGCAATCAAAGCTCGCTCATATGTTTTCATATGCTTGTCTACCTTCTGTGTTAAAGATAAGGACATTAAGGCATAGCGTAGATTAATGATAAATTGCGATAGCGCCAATTCTAGTAAAGAAGCACTCTCCAACATCAAAGATAAGGCACTGAATTGTCCGGCACTGGTAAGATTGGTGAGCGATATCATTACAGCTACCTCTACAGGAACTCCATTGGAAACCGCCATCATACCAAACGTAAAGGATACAGATAAATATCCTAAGCCAATCGGAATGCCATCTTTTAATCCCTGTGAAAAATGATTTTCAACAACTTCCATATCCTCACTCCCCTTATTCTTTAGGCATTATTATACAGGAAAGCAGATGGATTTTAAAGTGTGAATTTTAAGCCAAAAGTCTTTCATAAGAATGTCGTTTCTTTTCCGATGCAAATTACAAAATGTTTTGTTATCGAATGCATGGATGAATCATATAAAGAAAAAGATTTGCTAGCACATATGCTTACAAATCTTATTTTACGTTTATGCTTTGGATGTTGTCTGTAATGCTTTTTCTTTACCAAATTTTAAATCTGCTTCCTTTACATTTGCTACAGCTGCAATGCTTCTGTTTTTAATAAGTACCTTCCAAACCGCAATGCTCAATACCATATCCACACAACTATGAACAATGGTTCCTACCCCTACTAATCCCATGACCATATACATAAAGTCAACCGTAGGATCACCAACATAAATAGGCAATACAATAGCAACCTCAAAGATACCGTGAAGAAGTGCTACTCCCAACATATACAACAGGCTCTTCCAAACATTATTTAAGGTTTCTGGATGCTTCTTTAAATAATAGGCACCAGCGAAAGCCCATACCACATGACTGAAAGCACGTAAAACAACCGGCATAGGAAAGCCATACAGCAAAAAGCCTAACGTTGTTCCACAAGCGGTAGCAACAGCGACAAATGGTGAAACAAACATTGCAATCATGATTGCCACATGGCTTGCCAGGGTAAAAGACATTGGCTCTAAAATGACTTTAATTGGTGAGATGATTGGTATCAAAATACCTACGGCAATCAATAGTGCCGATAACACCATTGTATGAATTTTATTACTTTGACTCATTTTCATTTCCTCCCAAATCTTGTTTACATGTGTCAAGACACATGTTATGACTATTATACTCCTGATGTTTAATTTGTCAAAGTCTTTTTCGCTTTTTCTTACATCCTAAAGGAAAACCTCTCTCATATTTCCATACGCCGATACCTAACGCATACGACTTGCTATCAATAAAGAGGAACCATATACAATAGCACATGTAGGACAATCCCTGCTTCTTTTCCCCAAAAGGTGCTTTTATCCATCAACCATAAGAAAAAAGACGATACACTGCGTATCGCCTGATTCATAAATATAGAAATAAATAAATACCCAACCAGTGTAGGATGGCACCGCCTAACACGAATAGATGCCAAATAAAATGACTTCCTTTCCCATGTTTCGCAAAAGGAATCATCCCAATGGTATACACAATGCCACCGCCTAAGATCATCCAAAGCAGGTTTTGATTGTCTTTCCACAAACCGGGCAGAAACACCAAACCACTCCAACCAATCACAAAATATAACGTAAAATGTAACGCCGGCCACTTACCAGGTCCAAAAATAAGGATCATAATGATGCCAAACAGGATGAGCAGCCACTGTATGATAAAAAAGCTAATTCCTAACGCATCGCCGCGATACACAAGTAAGATCGGCGCAAAGGTTCCTCCAATCAATAAATAAATGGAGGTGTAATCAAAACGTCGCCACAGATGTTTTACTTTTGATTCACTTTTAAAAGAATGGTATAGGCAGCTCATCAACATCATAAGAAACATACTAATGCCATAAATCAAAGCAGCCACGCATTTATTCATCGTATCCGCCTTTATCAGTAACATCACCATAGCGATAAGAGCAAATAAAGCGCCTGCCCCATGCGTGATGGCATTTCCTACCTCTTCCAAGATACTAAGCTTGGGTGGTTTATTTTTTTCGTAGAGCTGTTGTTTACGCTCTTCCTTTGTGAGCAAAGATTGCTTTTTCAAAATATCCCTTCTTACCGTTCAAGTATAGCACAAATTTAAGAACTTGTCTTATCGTGCATGCTTTCTTCTCTTATAGATATATGCGACACTTCCAACCAGAATGATGCCGGCGAACACATATCCATAAGGTTGGCCATTTGGTGTTTGAAGCGTATAAGAAGGATGGGGCAGTATGGTGATATCCTCACAGGAAATAGTTTGTATATTTCCCGCAGCATCTTCTGCGTACACATTCACCTGCTGAGGCAAAGAACTTTGATAAAGCATAAACGTATACATATCTTCCTTCTTTTCATACGCAAGTGCTTTTCCATTTACAAGAATTGTCACTTTCTTCAGCTGCATATTATCGCGTATGAATACTTGAACCTTACGCTTGTTTGCATCATAGCGTGTATGTGCATTAAGATTCATAAAATCAATTTGCGGTGCATTTTGATCCATCATAAACTTTACGATGGCATGTTTTGTATAAGCCGTATTATCATTTGCATTGCCCGCAGCATCCTTTGATAATAAATATACTTGATAACGGCCATTCTTTTGAAATAGCTTTTTAGGCAAATGATACGTATATTGATACCAATTGCCTTTGTTTTTCACAACCGTATATTCTTCTTTCTTTAGCTTTTGCACACTACCATTCACACTAAGAAACACCTGTTGTTCAAGTAAACGCGTAACATTGCTTTCTGTTATTTCAATAGCAAATGGATGACGATAATAAGCATTGGAAACCTTTGGCAGCTCATAGACAGAGCCAAAGCGATTCACACTGAATGTCAGTGTTTTTTCACTCTGATTTCCAGCACGATCTTTTGCCTTTACAGATACTGTATAAATACCATCAAATGTACGCTGAAAGGGGATGGAGGAAAATTGATATCGTAATTGTTTTCCCTGTTCTTTTACCTGATAAGCCAGCTTAGTCTTTGTTTGATTGGCACAAGTCAATGACACAGATACCAAATGTCGGTCAATAGCGGCATCGCGGCAGATAATTACTGGCTTTACCATACCTTGGTAAGCTGTATTGGCGGTAACTCCCATGATTTCAATCTGAGGTTTTTGTGTATCAATAGTAAATGGCAAGATGGATATACTTTTACTTTTCTGCCCTGCTTTATCTTCTGCTTGCACCTGTAATTCATAAGTGCCATCTACGACAAAATCCAAATGAGTAAAATATCCATCTTTTCCTTTCTTCCATGGGGTTGGTTTAGGGAATTGCAGAAGTCTTTCTTGCTGTTTTGCGACTCCGTGTATCTTCATGCGTGCCGCATCAAAATGTGTCTCATCCACCTGAATGGTAATCCGTTGAGGCTGATGAAAAAATCCTTTTGTATTTCCACTATCCAAACGATCAATGGTTACTAGAGGTGGTTTGGTGTCAATCGTGAAGATGGTGTGTTGCTTTTTTGATGCCAGTTTTCCTGCATCATATGCCTGTAAAGCAAGCGTATAGGTTCCATCCTTTTGAAAAGAAAGTCTAGCTTCATAAATATCCTTAGATACTTTTTGCCAATGCAGATCCATTTGAATTCGCTTATGATCCTTTTGTATGTTAAAATCTACACCTTTTTCGATAAAGTTTTGTTCCTGTATTTGTAGGATCGCCGTCCGCTTTGTAAAATAACCGTTATCTGCACCTTCCTCTTTCTGATCTTCAAACAACAGGTTTACATTAGGAGCCATTGTATCCTTACAAAACGAAATGTGTACTGTATCTGTGCGATTGTGCCAATCCACCAGCACGACTTCCAAGGTTGAATGATTGCCTTTGGATGTGACAGCGATATCTGTTTCTAAAGAGGTAATAAGATTATGATTGACACCGGTGATATGAAAACTTTGTTCATCCTGTTTCAGCTTTTGATCTACCTGATATGCCTGTTTTGGCTGTAAATCACATAGGAGCTGATGCGTGTTTTCTTCATCGCCAAGCAAACGCCACGACACTTTTTGAATACCACTGTCTTTATCC
>OHCC01000362.1_pt1 | contig 37792 bp, 22 predicted proteins | sample 1577521 | NCBI WGS metagenome assembly OHCC01 (sample SAMEA3879533, study PRJEB24766) | human gut metagenome | biome: human-associated habitat; feature: feces | place: USA | collected 1985/1987
CCAATAGGCAGCCGCCACTCCGTCGGATGTATAATCCATATCAATGAAAAAGTAGGTACTTCCCCACCCGTCCGGCTGGAACTTCTCGACGGTAGAGGTTAGCAACGGGCGTCCCTTCAAGTCCTTGTCGTACAAGGAGCGGCCAAAGTCGTAATGTAACTGAATGTTTTGTGCACAGAGATTGCCACCAACCGGTAACAACAGACCCAGAAAAAGAGAAAGCAGTAGTTTCTTCATAAGTATTTGTACTATTGAATTAATTAAGCATCGAGCCATCCTAAGGATGAACCCTCCATTTACAATAAAGCACAAAAGTACTTAAATAAGTTAATTCTTCAACATCCTCCTCCTGCAATTTATGTCCCGCTATTCAGGATATCACTCTTTTGAGACACTGCTATATCGCCAAAACACGCCGCAAATACCTACTATACCCATTTGAACCCTATTATAAACATTTCAGCCCTACAACAGAAACATACCGCTACATGCCAATGCTGATTTATTGCCTACTTTTACGGCAACAAACTTTTACTATAAATCACATCACTCATGAAAAAGAAAATCTTCGGGCTACTATGCTGCCTTACCTTTTGGATGCCACTTCATGCGCAGACATCTTACGCATTTCAAGACACGAAGCTAAGTGACGAGAAACGTATCGACAACCTGCTATCCCTGTTAACATTGGACGAGAAACTGAATCTACTATCCACCGACCTCGGTGTGCCGCGCTTTGGTATTCCCCATTGCGGACATTACGAAGGCCTGCATGGGCTCACGCTAGGCGGGCCTGCTGCTTGGGGCGGACGGAAGAAAACCGATGACGGACGGATGGTACCGACCGATTATCCGACCACCATTTTCCCCCAGTCCTACGGGCTAGGTTCCACGTGGGACATTCCACTGGTACAAAAGGTAGCCGAGCAAGCTTCCGAAGAGGCACGCTACTATATGCAAACCCTTGATAACAAACGCAATTCACTCGTGATGCGTGCGCCTAATGCCGACCTTGCCCGCGACCCTCGCTGGGGACGGACAGAAGAAAGTTTCGGCGAAGATCCCTTCCTGGTTGCGCAACTTACCGTTGCCAGTGTACGAGGCTTGCAAGGCAATCACCCCCGCTATTGGAAATCCGCCTCACTGATGAAGCATTTCCTTGCCAACAGCAACGAAGACGGACGTGACAGCACTTCCTCCAACTTCGACGAACGACTGTTCCGCGAATACTACGCCTACCCCTTTTATAAAGGTATCACCGAGGGAGGAAGCCGCGCGTTCATGGCAGCCTACAACAGTTGGAACGATATCCCTATGACCATCCATCCTTGTCTGGAAGCTATTACACGCAAAGAGTGGGGGAACAACGGAATCATCTGTACCGACGGCGGTGCCCTTAAACTGCTGGTAGAGTCTCACAAAAGCTTCCCCTCGCTCACCGAAGGTGCTGCTGCTGTAGTGAAGGCCACCGTAGGACAATTCCTCGACAACTACTTGCCCTACATCAAAGAAGCCCTCGACAAAGGGCTCGTAACCGAAGCGGATATTGACAAAGCCATCCGTAGCAATCTATATGTTGCCCTGAAATTAGGATTGCTGGACGGTGAAAAGTCCCAGAACCCCTACCTCACCATCGGCAAAGATGCATCAGCTACCCCACCCTTCCTGACAGACACCGCCAAGCAACTGGCAAGAGAGGTTACTGCCAAATCGGTGGTCCTGCTGAAGAACAACGTCGTTTCCGGCACATCCCCCTTACTACCCTTAAACGGAGAGAAACTGAAAAAGATAGCCGTCATCGGCCCATACGCCCATAAAATCGTGCAAGACTGGTACAGCGGAACTCCCCCGTATGAAGTGACTATTCTCGATGGAATACGTTCCGCCGCAGATAAGAACACCCAAGTGCTCTATGCCGAAAATAACCGCATGGACGAAGCTACCCGCATCGCCCGTGAAGCTGATATAGCAGTGGTTTGTGTAGGCAACCATCCTTTCGGAACCAGAACCGACTGGAAATTCTGCCCTGTTCCCAGTGACGGACGTGAAGCGGTAGATCGCAAATCACTCTCCTTGCCCGACGAAGATTTAGTGAAACAGGTAGTAAAGGCAAATCCTAATACCGTACTTGTCCTTGTCAGCAGCTTCCCCTATACCATCAACTGGAGCCAGGAACATGTGCCTGCCATCGTACATATCACCCATTGCAGCCAGGAGCAAGGCAATGGTCTGGCAGATGTGCTATTCGGCAAGGTAAGTCCCGCCGGACGTACGGTGCAGACTTGGGTAAAGGATATCACTGATCTGCCCGACATGATGGACTATGATATCCGCCACGGGCATACTTATATGTATCAGAAAGGTGAAGTGCTCTATCCCTTCGGTCATGGATTGAGCTATACCACATTTAAATACGACAAAATCAAGTCTATCAAGCAAAACAAGGATGATATCCAAGTTATAGCAGAAATTACGAATACGGGGCTCAGAAACAGCGACGAAGTCGTTCAGCTATATGTCAGCTACCCTAACTCGAAGGTAGAACGTCCTGCGAAGCAGCTGAAAGCTTTCGACAGGGTGTATATCAAAGCCGGAGAAACCAAAGAGGTTAAACTTGCTATCCATAAAGATGATCTGCGCTATTGGGACACTGCCAAACAGGCTTTCGTACTCGAACCGGGCAGCCTGAATCTTCTTGTCGGTTCTTCATCGGCAGACATACGCTTGGAAGGGAAGGTAGAAGTGAAATGAACTCAGCGTGGATCATCTTTGTGATGATCCACGCTCTATATAGAACTGAGATAGGAATCATGCCACATGATTGCCACAATCATCCCACATGATTCCTACAATCATGCCACATGATTCCTATCTCATATACATCGTCAATAAGTATCTCTGTCAAAGTGAGCCTGGATGACATCCTGCAAGAACATCGCAAGTTAATATACCTTGCCTATACCCCCCGATTTATTACCGTCAATCAAAGGAATCTCCTGCAACAGACCATAAGTTGAACTAATATTCGTAACTTTGTGATTTGAAATCTCAATCCATTCACTATGTTCAACTTGATCGATCCTCTTATAACTTCTACCTATCGGGAAAACGAATACCCCGTTTCTCTATACCAAACCCGCGAATGGAGCCGGACGCTTCCCCTGAAAGGGCTGACCCTGCTCGATGCCACTCCCGTATTCCGCAATACCCTGGTCAAGCACCGGGCTTTAATAGCCGCAGGTGCCGAGCTTATCGCAGGCATTTCCGATGTTATGCCACGTGATGAGAAGATCGTCGACTTACTTCGTTCCTCAGGCATACGTGTGATGCACCCCGATGATACCCCCGCAACCGTTGACATCATCCTCGATTGCGCCGCTGCCTTCAGTAGCTGGCAACCCCGCATCGGCTTTGTGGAACTTACCCGCTCGGGCGTAGAGAAGTTCAGCCACGTGGCAGACAAGCCCGTATTTTTAGCCGATAACGGACGCATCAAACGCATCGAAACCTGCCTCGGCACCGGCGAAAGCTACTATCGCGCCATGAAGCAACTGGGATATGATGAATGGAAAGACCGGAAGCTCGTGGTCTTCGGCTCCGGAAAAGTAGGCACAGGCATCATTATGTATGCCCACAAACTGGGTGCACGCGTTACTGTAATCACTGATCCGGCAAGCGTGACCGAGCTAATCACCGCATTGACTACTCACATCATTGACTATCGGGATACCCCCACGGTAGCGCAAGCCGTGAAAGACGCATACGCCGTAGTCACCGCCACCGGAGTAGCGCATGCCCTAGAAGGCAACTGCCCTGCCGAAGCCCTGCTCCACTCCCCCGCCCTGCTTGCCAATATGGGGGTAGAAGATGAATACGGCCCGTCCATTCCTGCCGAACGGGTACTTATGCAGAAGAAGACCCTTAACTTTATCCTCGACGAGCCTACTCACCTGAAGTATATCGACGCCACTATGGCCTTGCATAACGAAGGCGCACTCTACCTCGCCACCCATCCCGAAGCCCGTGGCTTGATAGAGCCTCAGCCCGAAATGGAAGAACACCTATTAAACGTCTGCCGCCTCAACGGTTGCATCACCGACGAGCTAGATCTCATTTAATGCACAACCCCACCCATTGATATGAAAACCAGCCTACTCCTACGGGAAGTTGTTCATCAGAACCACCCGACAAATATCCTTATCGAAGGAAACCGTTTTAAAAGTCTCAATGCCCCTGCCGACACTCCGGCAGACACCGTAATAGATTGCAAAGGACTTGCCATCCTTCCCCCCTTCTATAACGCCCACACCCATGCCGCCATGACCCTGCTTCGCGGTTATGCCGACGATATGCCGTTGTTTCAGTGGCTCAACGAGTACATCTGGCCCTATGAAGCCCGCATGACGCCCACGGATATTTACAACGGTACACGGCTCGCCATTCTCGAAATGATTAAGTCGGGCTGCGTCTTCTTTAATGACATGTATTGGGAGATAGAAGAAACCATACGCGCCGCAGAAGAAATGGGCATTCGCGCCGCCGTCGGCGTCACCTTTATGGACCGCCAAAGTGAAAGAAGGACAGAAGATAACTTCCGCTTCATTGAGCAGTGGGCAGACCGTGCCGACGGAAGAATCCAAATCACCGTAGCCCCTCATGCCATTTACACCGTAAGTGAAGCCTTGTTCCGCCGTTGTGCCGAAGCCGCCCGCAACAAAGGTTTGGTACTCCACACCCACCTTGCCGAAACCGAGCAAGAGGTGAAAGATTGTATCGCCGCCCATGGGATGACGCCTGTACGCTGGCTCGATTCTATCGGCGTATTGGGAGAAAATGTAGTTGCCGCCCATGTAGTCCATGTAGACGATGAAGAAATAGAGATACTGAAAGAAAGGAAAGTGACCATTGTTCATAATCCCTGTTCCAATATGAAGCTGTCGTCAGGCATCTTCCGTGCACAAGCCTTCTCCCAGTCTGATTGTCGCATCGCCTTGGGTACAGACGGCGCCTCGTCCAACAATAACCTGGACATGCGCGAGGAGATGAAAATAGCCGCCCTACTTGCCAAATGCCAACATACCCCCGATACACTTTCTGCACACGAGGTACTGCAATGGGGCACCCGAAACGCAGCCGAAGCCTTCCATATAGATGCCGGCATCATTGCCGAAGGCAAACTGGCGGACGCAGTACTGGTAAATCTTGCCAATGAACGCCTCCTTCCCTGCCACAACCTAATCTCCAACTGGGTATATGCAGCAGATAGCCGTTGCGTCGACACCGTGATTTGTGACGGAAAGATTATCATGCAGGACGGGGTAGTACAGGGAGAAGAAGAGATAATTAACATGAATTCGATGAATTTACGGTGAATAGCAGAGTAACTTCATTCCCCACCTCCCGGGAGGAGGAGAATTGAGTTACTACTGCAAATTCGTCGAATTCACGTTAATTACGAAAACCGTTTCCCTTTGAGTATCTCGCTCAAAGGGATTTCCCGTATCTTGGATTCCACCCAAGCCACAAAATCGAACTTACGCAAAATTTGATTTTCGTATTTGTCCTGGTATAAGGCATGGACTTCATCTTCCAAGTGTTTCCAAATGTCCATCCGCGACTTTCTGTTATCATCGGTGAAAGAGTAATTCAGGAACTTCAGCAGGAACAGTTCCACTTTCAGGTTCAGTTCCTTATTCTTTGACATCTCCCGCTTGATGGAACGGGTTTCTGACTGGATATAATCTATATCTCCCAGCTCATAGTGAATCATCAGATTCACCAAACGAATGGTGCGGAACAGTGAAAGAGGATAGAAATTCCCCCTTCCTACAATGAATGCCAGTTTCTTCTTTGCTTTGCGAAACTCGCCATTGCCCAGATGGGTCAGTGCAATGTATAGCAGCATAACGGCTTGCTGCTGGTCTTTCAGCAAACTCGTTTTATCAATCAATGAAGCTTGGTTCTCTGTAATCCACTCATCCGCCTGCTTGAACTCTCCCCGGTCAATGTATGAAAACAGCCGATAGATAAAAATCACATAAGCCACATTCAATTGGAAACTTGATGAGGAAGTAGACAATCGCTCCAGCTTCTCAATGAAGTAATTCATACCGTCGTAATTGTGCATGATGCGCAGGCTTTCGAGCATTCCTTCTACCGTCATCAGATAATATACAGGAGGATTGTGCCATAAGTGACTGTTCTCTTCAAACAATTTGTTCAGCTCTACAAAAGCGTTGAAAGCCGCCTTGTAATCGCCTACCATAATGAAGTAGTTAGCTTGAAACAGCTGGTGGTTCTTCTTTATCTCAAAGTTCTCTACTCCTGCACTTGCCACGATACTGATTTCGCTTGTCACGAGGTCATCCAGTAGCTGTGTCTCTTCCAGCGAACGCGAAACGCCTTTATTCATCATACGATATTTCAACAGTTCATGCAGTGAAGACTGCTCATTAAGCTGGCCGATACTTTTCAAGGTATTCTTCATCTTATATTGTTTGTTCAGCAGCTTCTTTTCATCCAGCTCTCCAAAGTCCAGCGTCAACAGGTAGTTCAGCTCCAATCGTTGCGCCATCAGCAATGCAAAATGATTTTCATAATAGATAGCTTTCTCCTTCACCTTCTTCAATACATGCAGGCACTCCGGATACATGGACTTCTCGTACAATACCCTTGCATGCAACAGTTCATTGAAAAGCATGTAATAGCTATCCTGTTCCATCCGCAACCGGGTAAGTATGTCTATCAGCAAATCAAAAAGATATACCACTACCGTATTAAAAGATGAAGTAGGACGCGCTTTCAGGAAACGGCGCTTCAATTCCTCCGGATCAGTAACCTTCTTCTCGTCTATCAGTTTGAAAAGAAACACATAGTCTTTCTCTTCCTTATTGGAAGTATATATGGAAAACTCCTTCTTCTCTTGCTTGGCAAGACTATTAACCAACTGGATCAATGACTCGGACTTAAGCATAGTATTAGTAGATTGAATGTTTTACGTCAGCAAGATAGAGAAAATATCAGCAGGAACAAATCTTTTTAGCAGATTATTCTATTATTTGCTTATTCTACAAGTATTAAAACCAACAAGAACAGCTATGTATAAACTATCTTAACATCAACTTATTAGCATGAACAATTATGAACTATAATCATTTTATAAGTATTAAATTCGATCACTTTTTGTTTGCTAATGTGTTTTGCTTCGCATACATTTGGCTCAGAAAAGAAAACACTATTCCCACTAATTTAAATCTGATAGACATGAGTAAGAATATTATTGTAATTGGCAGTTGTAATACGGATATGGTAATTAAAGCCGACCGTCTTCCCATTCCGGGAGAAACCATACTGGGTGGCAGTTTTATGATGAATCCCGGTGGTAAAGGTGCCAACCAAGCTGTAGCGGCCGCCAGACTAAAAGGCAATGTATATTTTATAGCCAAAACAGGGAATGACTTGTTCGGCAAGCGTTCGGTAGAACAATACGAGGACGAGGGCATACACGTGGATAATATTTATTCCGACCCTGTACTGCCTTCAGGTGTTGCCTTGATAATGGTCGACGTGAATGGCGAAAACAGTATTGTAGTTGCCTCCGGTGCCAATGCTTCACTGAGTCCCGAAGATATAAAGAAAGCACAATCTACCATCGAGAAAGGTGATATCTTATTGATGCAGCTTGAGATTCCCATCGAAACAGTGGAGTATGCCGCACAGCTGGCAAGCGAAAAAGGCATTAAAGTAATCCTGAATCCTGCACCTGCCCGTGCACTTTCGGACAAGTTACTGAAGAACCTCTATATGATTATCCCCAATGAAACCGAAGCCGAAATACTTTCCGGCATCAAAGTTACTGACTGGGAAAGTGCCCGTAAGGCAGCAGATATCATCAGCAACAAAGGGGTAGACATCGTTGTCATTACCATGGGCTCCAAAGGAGCTTTCATCAAAGAAGGCAATACATACCATGAAATATCTGTGCCCAAGGTGAAAGCCGTAGATACCACCGCTGCCGGGGATACCTTCTGTGGAGCCATGTGCGTAGCCCTGTCCGAAGATATGAATGTGCCGGATGCTGTGAAGTTCGCCAATAAATGTGCCTCTATCACCGTAACCCGTATGGGAGCACAGTCTTCCCTACCCTATCGTAAAGAGATAAATATTTTATAATTAACAACTTAAAACTAATACTATGTTCATAGTCAACAGTTACACGCTCGCCGTTATCTTCTGCGTTATCACGATGCTCTGTTGGGGTTCGTGGGGTAATACACAAAAACTCGCCGGAAAAACCTGGCGTTACGAATTGTTCTATTGGGATTACGTAATAGGAATCCTTGCCTTCTCGCTCCTTCTAGGCTTCACCATGGGCAGCACCGGAGATGCCGGACGCGGTTTTGTAGAAGACCTGAAGCAAATCAGTGTAGAGAATTATACCAGCGCTTTTGTAGGCGGTATCATTTTCAACCTGGCTAATATCCTGCTGTCAGCTTCTATTTCCATGGCAGGGCTTACGGTGGCTTTCCCGCTAGGTGTGGGTATAGCATTGGTACTTGGCGTCTTTGTCAATTATTTTGGCGACCCCAAAGGCAATGCGATTATCCTCTTCAGTGGTGTGGCACTTGTAGTATTGGCTATCATATTCAATGCCATAGCTGCCGGTAAAATGAACAAGAGTGGAAACAATGCCAATAAGAAAGGAATTATTATTGCTGTCATAGCCGGTGTGCTCATGTCCTTCTTCTACCGGTTTGTAGCAGCTGCCATGGATTTGAATAACTTCGAGTCCCCCACTCCCACAATGGCTACTCCCTATTCGGCATTCTTCATTTTCGCAGTAGGTATCTTCATCAGCAATTTCATTATCAACACCATCGTAATGAAGAAGCCTTTTGTAGGTACTCCGGTCAGCTATCGTGAGTATTTCCAAGGCAAGTTCAGCACGCACATGGTTGGAGTGCTTGGAGGAGTTATCTGGGGACTAGGTACGGCTTTAAGCTACATCGCCGCAGGAAAAGCAGGCGCCGCCATCTCCTATGCACTGGGACAAGGTGCACCTATGATAGCTGCTTTATGGGGTATCTTCATCTGGAAAGAGTTCAAGGGTTCCTCACGGACTGTAAATATCTTGCTGGCCTTTATGTTCATTCTGTTTATATCAGGATTAGGGGCTATTATTGTTTCGGGAGCTAACTAATTTTCCAATGTCGCCATTGCCAAGAAAAAACTATTTATCTTTGCCTCACAGAATTATTAATCCTAAAAAATACATTACTATGATTAAGGACAAACTCTATCTGTTAGGAATCGTACTATTAGTCTTGTCGAGCTGCAATACTAAGAAACAGCAGACAGGAGAAGCAGCTTCCCCTACCCCGAAAATCATTTTAGAAACTGATATGGGTAATGACGTAGACGATGCTTTGGCACTGGACATGATTTATAAATATATGGATGCAGGACAAATCGATTTGTTAGGCATCATGACCAATAAGGACAGCAAGTATTCTGCCGAGTATCTGGACATTATGAATACTTGGTACGGTTATCCCCAAATACCCATCGGAATTGTCCGCAATGGAGCCGACTGTGAGGCAGATGCCATCAATTATGCCCAATGCACCTGCCTCCTGAAAAAAGAAAATGGAGAGCCTGCTTTTCAACGTTCGCTCAAGGATTATGAACAATTGCCTGATGCACACTTATTATACCGAAAATTGCTGGCGCAACAACCGGACAGTTCCGTTACCGTAATCTCCATAGGATTCTCTACCAATCTTGCCCGCTTGCTCGATACTCCGGCAGATGATATCTCTCCACTTACCGGCAAAGAACTGGTTGGTAAAAAAGTAAAGTTACTCTGCACAATGGCAGGATGCTTTAACAACCCTGATTTTTACGAATACAATGTAATAAAAGACATCCCCGCAGCAAAGAAAGTGTTCGCCGAATGGCCCACACCTCTAGTAACCTCTCCGTTTGAAGTAGGTATTGCCATCAACTATCCGGGCAGCAGTATCGAAAATGATTTCCAGTGGACGAGCATGCATCCAATGGTAGAAGCCTATAAGAGTTACCAAAAAATGCCATACGACCGCCCCACCTGGGACTTGACTTCGGTACTCTATTCAATAGAAGGACCTTCTTATTTCACTACTTCACCGGCAGGGAAAATTCATGTTACCGACCAAGGTGCTACGGAATTCACTCCTGATAACGAAGGCAATCGCTTCTATATGACCGTAGATTCTATTCAGGCGGAGAATATAAAAAAGCATCTCGTAGAATTAATTACAAAGAAACCGGCTAACCGGGAAATATAAATTCCACGAAAAGGCTACATCCCATATTCTAAAGGATGTAGCCTTTTTATACATTTTCGTGATATATCTATATTCCTACCATACAATAGAGTCATACTTTAATGAGACTTGAGGTAGGGTTATCCCGCTTTTAAAAACATACTTTCCATTCAGCTTCTTCATTCGTATGAGATTGCAACTGTAACTTGGCTAAATTATCTGATACGGGTATAATTTGCACGTTAGCCTTGTCCGAGGATGCTGTTTTTAATTGCTTCCCATTCAGTGCGATTGCTATTTCGATCTTTTCATCCTTGGGTAAACTTATCTTGCCCGACAGCGAATTAGCCGTAACACTTACGTCTTTCAGTTCTACCAACCCTTGCATCAGGTGGCGACTACATGACACGACTTGTGGTGTTTTCTCGACAGTGCGAATGGAAAGCATACGGGCTTCGCCCGGGCGGAGTGTCTGTACTAGCTCATCGCCCGACAGCTTACCGATAAACGTATCGTTCCAAAAATCATAGGCATAGTAGCTTTTCTGCGCCGAAAGTCCCAATCCGCCTTCCTCTTGCGGGTCAAAGAGCTGTATGCGTAGTTGTTTCTCTTTGCTGTTGTCATCATTATACAAGGTGACCTGATGCCAGTTTTCGTTTACCGTGAAATCGTATATGCAAGGAGTGCTGTTTTGCAGCATATCGACGGGACGTGCACTTTGCGGAAGGTGGTGAAATGGATAAACCCTTCCCAAGTCATTCAATGTCAGACTATCGAAGCGCTCAAAGCTATTAGCTAACAACAAACGACCACTGGTGACATAACACATTGTGAGCAACTTTCGCCGCCCGTCAGGATGATCCGCCGGCTTGGCTTTTAGTAGATTCTTGGCATCCATGTCATAACTTACCACTACACGGTTTTTGTACCAGCGAAGTCCTCCACGCATCAACATTTCGGGTGTGACGTCATCGGTATCGCCCCAAATGCGTTGTGACGATACGACTCCCAATGTCACATCACTGCCTCGTTCAAGGCATCTTTCGTGAATGTAGCTTTCTTCTCCCATTCCTTGGTATGCCAATTCGTAGATTCTCCGGTAAGCAGCTGAAACAGTAGAGTAGGGATCGTCCATTCCCCCATATTGTGCCCATCCGGTATTAGTATAGTCGAACATTAACCCCTTCAATCCTCCTTCTTTGAAGTTCCTGTACACATCCTTCATGTGTGTGACGAACTCTTGATCGGTGAAGTCATAGCTGGCTTTGGCAAGAACGGTCCATGTGAAATCCGGAATGTAAGCATCACTTTGGTTAAACAACATGTGTCCGGGATATGTCCGGGCATAGTCCTGCGAGCGTTTACCCGTCTGGACATACAATAAGGGAATGCCACCTAATTTCTGAACGGCAGTAGCCCATGAAGCAGTGGTTTCGTAAGGTTCTTCGTAATGACGTTTCACGCTAACCTCTCCGGGAACGGCATTGCCGCTGCCATGCATACGGAAGTGCTCGTCGTCCCACCATCCCTGCTCGTTATCCTCTTCGTAACAGTCGGGTACCAGGCGCACAGCAGCTCGGGCATACTTCAGAAAACCGCTTTTCTGTATGCGCTCCATTTCTTCTACTGCTCCTTTTGAACTGTTCATGCCGGGACCCATCCCATAATAGGGATGCATGGCATACCACAAGCATACGGATGGGAAATCGTAATAATTGAGTTTTATGTTTTGCGCCTCTCTCAGTGCGAAAGCATATTGTTCGAGTGCTTCGAAGTGACTTTGAGTGGTGACATTCATATAAAACTTATCTTGAAATGTGTAGTGTTGATTCCCATCAATACGTTTTCCCATAGGGTCTTGAGCATATAAACTAATACGTGCACTCTTCGCATCGGCAGACGGATAACTGAATTTAGTTGTCTTTCCGGACTCTTCTTCAGGTATCCAGCCTTCGTAGGCCCAGGCTTCGTTTAGGATTGCATTTGCTCCTTCCACTTTCTTGATAAGTAGCCTGACATTTCCCCGGTCTGTCAACTCTTGCGGGAGGTTTACAATGAGCTGATTTGCAGGATCAGTTCCATTATCAGCCCATAGTGCCTGAACACGGCTGTTGTTGTCACCAACAGCGGTTATTCCCATTGCATATTTCTTTCCTTTCCGGGGATTCATTAGATTAACAATTACTTCAGTGCCGTCGTAAACGGTTTTGCGAAGTTCAAACGAGGGTGCTGACCGTTGTTCGTAATCGTATCCTTTACCCAAAGTAATGTAAGTACCGAAACCATCTTCACGCATCACAGGCAAGTTCATGTAACCGATCAAGGTGGTTTGTGGATAAAGGTTGTCCAGCTGTCCGCGTCGGGTTTCGGCAGAAGTAACTTCTACAAACTTCTCATACTCACTGTAAGATAATCCTCCTGCTACCACCGAACGACGTACTTCATCATTCTTGGCCGTAATAAGCATGTTATTTCGACAATACACAGGAAGTTCACGATATACCCATGTAGGTTCGCCTCCCGCGTTACCATCTAAGATGCATACATCTTCGGTTTTCTTGAAGGAACCGAACAGTCGTCCGTTACGAACTGGTGACCACTGTTTAATGTATATAGGCTGGTCCGTTTGATTGGTAATCTGCATATTGAATTTTAGTTCGGGCGAATTGTCATCCAATATGCCCTCCCAAGTTATATCTATTTCCTCTCCCTTCATGCTGATGAGCAATTTTTTTCCTGCATCGGTATCTTCCATTGTTGCCTCAAATGAATGGCTTTGAGTCGAACAATATTGATTGGCAGAGAAATAAACACTATCCACTATAACCTGATTATTAGGCTTATCAATAATCTTGAAGTAACCGTTTTTCAGATTAAAAACAAGTCCTACCTGTTGGTTGCTAATGGTTGCTGTAGCACTGTTTATCTCTACTTGCGTTCTTTTTGAAGAACAAGATGCTAAAAGCAGATAGAAGACAAACAATGATAATATAGTTTTCGTATGTTTCATAATTACTCCTTAAATGATATAGACCACGTTAATTGAGATTTTTTATCACATAACACCTTTACCTTGGTCAGTTGCTCTGAAAGTTTCTCAACTGATATCTTACCGGATTTTTCGATACTTGCTTGTTGAGGTGTAAACCCGTTGTTTGCAATAATAATACTCATAGTTTCTCCTTCCACCAAATCGGTAGTGTAATGTAACTTTTGAGTTGCTTCATCCCAACGAATATTTGAAAGTTCTAACATGCCTTGCATCAGATGCCTGTCTGTTGACAGAATTTGAGGATGATTTAATACTTTCCTCACAGCCATTTGCCTAGCTTCTCCTTCTCTTACAGTTTGTTCAAAATAGGCTGTCCCATCGTATTTTCCAATTAGCTGATCATTCCAGAAATCATAAATATAATATTGCTGATTACTATCCAGTCCGGCACCACCTTTTCCTTCGATGCCGTTTAATTGAACTCCTATCATTTTTGCTTTATCTTCGTCTTCGTTGAAAAACGTCAACTGGCACCAATCTTCATTTACTTTATAACCGTATACTCTAGGGTAATCGGAACTAAAAGCGTCTAAAGGCCGGGCGCTTTGAGAATTCTGTTGGAAAGGATACACTCTCGATAGTTTGAATACATGATCGGGAGTCAATACACCAAAGCTATTAGCCAGAAGCAATCTGGATGCAGTTATATACGACATTGTCAGCAACTTGTTCAGCCCGTCACTATTATTCATCGGCTTGGCTTTTAATAAGTTTTTGGCATCCATGTCATAGTTAACTACAACCCTGTTCTTGTACCAGCGTAATCCGCTTTTCATTACCATCTCGGGTGTTAGTACATCTGTATCTCCCCATGTACGTTGAGATTCTACATATCCCAAAGCAATGTCAGAACCATACACAAGGTTACGTTCATGTATATAGGCATCATCACCCAAGCCTTCGTGAGCTAACTGATAGATTGTTCGATAAGCACCCGCTGCCGTAGAGTATTTGTCATCCATTCCTCCATAAAGCGGCCAACCTGTATATGGATAATCGAACATCATACCTGCTATTCCACCGTCTCTCAAATTCTTATATACTTGACGCATGTGGGCAAGAAAGCCTTTATCGGTAAAGTCATAAGAAGTAAAGTTCTTATTCAATGCATCATATTTGTCGATCTTATGATATGCTTCATTAAACAACATATGCTCAGGATGAGCTTCGGCATAATCATTGGAACGAACGGCTGTTTGGAAGTAGGTAAATGGTAATCCTCCTAATTCCTTGATTTTCTCGGCCCACTTTTTGGTCGTGTCATAAGGCAAGCGATAATGTGCTCCTTTCAACTTCATACCCGGTCCTTGTTTTCCACTGCCATGCATGCGCCAATGTTCGTCATCCCACCATCCATTTTCATTGTTGTCTCCATAACAATCGGGAACTAAGCGTACGGCTACCGTAGTATATTTCAAAAAACCACTGTCCTTAATTCTTTCCATCTCTTCTACAGCGCCCACTGCATCGTTGGTTCCCATCACAATGTCTCCGCCATAGCGAGGCTCCATCGCATACCATAAGCATACGGTTGGAAAAGAGTAATGGTTTAGCTTAATTTGTTGTCTCTGCTTTAAAACAGCTGCGTATTTTTCCGCAGAATAGATGGGATTTGTTGTTATAAAGTCAATATAGAATTCATCATTCCCGGTTATAAAAGACTGGTTCATGTCTACGAGCTTCCCTACAGCATCTTTAGCAAACAAATTGATTTTGCAATTATCAAAATTATCTGCCTCGCATTGTATCTTATGCGGGGTGTGTTTTAATCGGGCTGGCAGCTTTCCTTCATATAAGATGGCCTCACTGACAACTGCATTTACTCCTGATTCTTTTCTGATAATAATTTGAGGAGTAGAACCGTTGGCTTCTACTGGTATCTCGAAATAGTGAATTTGAGCGTCCATACCTTGTTCTAACGAAGGTAGTTTTACAGTGGGTATCACTTCTACTTCCCGATTGTTGTAACGCAAATGTACCGATTGTTTGCGGCTATCGGTGTCATCACACCAGGACAGCCCCACAATGTACTTCTTGTTCTTTTCTAATCGCTTGAGCGACATTACTATCTCTTTGTTGTCCCAAACTACCGTTTTGGCTTCTTTAAAACTACCTGCTGAGTTAAATAAATAGTCAGAAGGGTTGGATACTATGATGTAAGGAGAAGAGTAGTCAATGCTCTCCGGTTCGCCTAAATCATGGTAGGAGACGAATTTTAAACCAGGGATAGATTCTTTCATAATGCTCTTCTTCCTTTTGGCATCTTCTCCGAATTGAGCAAATTTTGAAAACTCAGCGTAGGAAATTCCACCCCCAACCAAGGAGTGGAACTTGTTTTCTTCGCCAAAATGTATAATCATATTGTTTTGAGACAACAACGAAGGCCTTTCTCTTATGTAAGTTGCCGCCGCTCCACCTTCGCCATCTAAATCTTTAAAGTTCTTCGAAATATCCATTCCTTCGAATATCTGTCCGTCGAACACTGGATAAATCTCCTTCACACAAAAGGCAGATGTTGTTGTATTACGAATTCCACCACGCATTAGGACAAATGGTTCTCCTTCATACAAATCAAATTGAAAAACCAGATCAGGACATCCTGATTTGATAGATGTTAGTTCTATCGAATATCCCTTACCCAAATTATTAGAGATAGTATACTTTTGAAAATAGGTGGAATCGGCATCTTTGGAAGAATAATTATTTATCTTCCATGCAACATTATAAAGACCAGTTTTGCCTGTCTTGACGTCTATTGCTTTATAAGTACCTTTCTTCAAGTCAAACTCAAGTTTGACGATTCCATTTTCTAATACTGCCGTGTGTTGACTCTGCACAGCATGAACCTTGGCTATAGTATTCAAGTGTGAGACAAACATGAATAGTAAACTAAATAATAGTACTCTTTTCATATGTATTGAACGATGTGTGTTTCTTGCTATATATCTTACTTATAACCTTCATTCTGGTCTTCGGGTGCAATTCCATCATTCATATTTATTTCATTCGTTGGAATCGGATAGAAGATATGATATGCTTTCACATTTCCTTTTGCAAAAGTATTATATTTGTCTACTTGGCTGACAAAGTATGAAGCACCTTGGCGAATCAAGTCCATGCGTCTCCATCCTTCCATTCCCAACTCACGCATCCGTTCTTCGTAGATGAAACTAAGCATCTCAGCTTTATTAGTCGCATGAATGGGGGCCGATGCTTTGGCTCTATCTCTGACTCTTAATACCTGCTTTTTGGCGTCTTCCAATTTACCTTCTTCATTCAGACATTCGGCATATAATAGTATTAAATCAGCGTATCTGATAAAATACATATTCTTAGAACTATTATAAGAATCATTGTTTCGCTCAAAATCTTCATATTTTTTGCAATGAGGTGCAATATACTCGGGGTCAGAGGCCGAAGTTAATAATTCACCGTTCTTATAGAACTCCGTCCGGACACTTGCATGGTAACGTTCGTCGGTATTATCAAAGAGACTCAGATATCGTTGAGTAGGCAGAAAAATGCCATATCCTGCTCCCTCGCCATACTGTCCGATGGCTCTACTTCCACAAAAGTATTGAAAATGATTGGCTTCATCCGGATATTGGAACTGAAATTCATATACTGACTCTACACCGTTTTCGTATTCAGCATCGAATAAATTAGCATAGGAAGGTTGCAAAGAGTAAACTCCCAACTTTTCTATTTCTTCAAATTTTTGTTTAGCTTTTGAATAATTTCTCATACCAGCTGATTCAGGTGCATACATATATATTTTCATAAGCATCGCTTTTGCAGCACCTACGGTAGGCCGGCCTGTCCTGTATTCGCAAGTTAGTTTGCTTTCGCAGTAAAGGAGATCTTGTTCTATGAATTTATATATTTCGCTCATTGCTACACGGGGGTAATTAGGGCGGGTGGACGGTTTTGTCTCTTCTGTAATCAGCGGCACATCACCAAAATTCTGAGCTAACATGAAATAGTCAAATGCCCTGACAAAACGAGCTTCTGCCTCTTTACTTTCCTTCCATTCCTGCGTTACACTTGTTACTTTTCTTGCCGAAACAATAGCAGTATTTGCTCGGGCTATTCCAAAATAGCTGGAATCCCATAACCACTTTGTCAGCCAGTTGTCTGCATTCAGTGAGGTGTTGTACTTGTCTATAGCACCTTGCTCTCCCCAGTAATTTGCTTCGACTGTTTTTCCCTGTGCTTCATCGGTACCTGATATGCCAATAAATCCTTGACGTCCGTTTTTAAACCATAACATTGATTTATAAGCGCCTTGTATTTCGGCCTCTACAAGATTTTTATCAACTACTTCCGACTCGGCAGATAGAAAGTTTTCAGGCTTCTCGGTTAGAAAATCATTGCAGGACGAAAACGAAATGAGTCCGGCTAATATGAGTAAATATGTTGATTTCATATCGTATTATATTTAGTAATGAATAGATTAAAAACTTAAATTAACTCCAAAGGTAAATGCCTTAGTATTAGGATAAGTCTCATTATAACCGGAACCTACTGATTCGGGGTCGGAGCCTTTGTATTTAGTAAGAGTGAATAAATTTTCTCCAGACACAAATAGAGTTAAATCACTGATACTTACTTTAGATAAAAGTGTTCTGGGGAATCGATAATTCAAAGTGGCTGTTTTGAGTCTTAAATAAGAGCCATCTTGAACTAATCTACTGGATATCAGCATACGGTCGAGATTGTTGGCATGTGCTCTTGGTATGTCTCCTCCGGTATTATCCACGTTCCATCTGTTTAGAACATCATTCATCATGTTTTGAAATCCAAAGCCTGCTCCTAATGTATATTCATGGTAAGAACGGTTGAAGACATCGTTGCCATAAACATAATTGAAAGCTAAATCCAATGACCAGTTTTTATAACTGAGTGTGGAAGAAATTCCGCCATAACCTTTAGGATCGGTATAACCTACGATCTCTCTGTCAGCCGTTGTAATCGAATTGTCATTATCTAAATTGGCAATCTTATTTTCTCCAGGATAATAAGTGTCCCCTCCTTTGACGCCATCTTTGAGTATATCCATTAGTTCCCGATCGTCATCCCATTGCCATATTCCTTCATAACGATAAGTGTAAATGGTTCCTAATGGTTTACCAACCCACCAACCTGCAGCCAAGGGGTTCGTAGCATCATTGATGCGCTCCTTTATTCCACCGTATAAGGATTTCAGTTTATTGGCATTCGATGACCAGTTAATATCTAAATTCCATTTAAAGTCCCGGGTATCGATAATTCGTCCTCCCAATGAGATCTCTATTCCTTTATTTTCTAATTCACCTACATTGGAATATATGTTCAAATAACCGGTTGTTACGGGTAGAGGAGTAAGGAGAATAAGGTCTTTGCTATTCTTTTTATACAAGTCCAATGCAAAGTGCAGTCTGTTGTTGAACGCAGTGAAATCTATACCCAAGTCTATCTGCTCCTGTTTCTCCCATCTTAGGTCAGGATTACCCATTATTTGATTGGTGTTTTGAATTGTATTGACCGGTTTTCCTAAATGATCGACAGTAATGCCCGGTGAGAGCGTTGTGAAGGAGGAATAGCTTGCAATGTTGCTATTTCCTAACTGTCCCCATCCAATTCTGATTTTCATGTCATCAATCCATTCGGCGGATTTCATGAATTTTTCATCCGAGATGCGCCATGCGGCAGCAAATGAAGGGAAAAGCCCCCATTTATGTCCCTTTGCATACTTTGAATTACCATCATAACGTCCTGTTACTGTAATAATATATCTGTCCATTAAGGCATAATTAATACGGCCAATAAATGAAGCTAATTGCCATTTAGTTTTATTTGAACTTTGACTTGCCGAAGGAAATTTCGAAGCAGAACCGATATTATTATATCCCATTACATTCGTTGCAAATCCTGTACCGTATTGATTATTCCCAAAGAAATTATTGACTTGAACCGTATTACCAAGCATGACATTCAATCGGTGTTTTTCTTTGAACACCTTAGAATAATTCAACGAGTTTTCTTGCATAACATCTGTCCATCTGTTATTCGTAATCTTAGCAACTCCATCATCAGTTACTCCCTCCTGAACGCTTGAAGGCGCAAAATATCCGGAAAAACTATTTACTTGATCTAAAGATAGGCTGCTTCTTAAAGTAAGGTCATCTGAAAAGTTCACCAATAGATAAGTATTCATAGAGTAACGATGGGATTTACTGTCGTTATCTACAAGCTTTGATAGAATGGGGTTACTCTGTCCCTGGCTGGTATAAAATGGGATTGTTAAAGGAGAGTCTCCATCTACAGTAAAAGGATACATGGGGTTTGCACCCAGTCCTGCTCCAATTGTTGAACCGGCATAAACGGTTTTTCCATCATAATAGTTTGAGTTTATACCGACTTTCAACCATTTCTTTATTTGTTGTTCCAGATTAATACGAAAGCTGATTCGCTGATGTGATGATCCTTGGATAATACCCTTCTGATTATAGTAGTTGGCGCTGATATAATAGTTCGTTTTATCTGTTGCACCAGACAAAGACAAGGAGTAATCTTGGGTTATCCCCCCCTGTGAAATCTGATCATACCAATCATAGCTTTCTCCGTTTAATAATGTTTGCCGTTCAATGTCCGAGAACATAGATGATGGCAAATCACGCATGTATTCTGTCTTTAGTGTATTAAACTTGTTGCGGTATTCATCTATGCTCATCGTAGGGTTGGCACGAAACTCAGAGTCTAAAGCAGCATTGACCTTTCCTTCAATTCTTATTTCGGCAAGTTCGTTTGCATTCAACATTTTAGGTAGGTTGGCCGGACTTTGAAAGGAAGTTCTTGAGTTAAAATTAATTTTTGTTTTTCCCTGTTCTCCTTTCTTAGTGCTTACAATCACCACCCCGTTCGCTGCTCTTGAACCATAAATGGCAGCTGCCGATGCATCTTTCAAAATGTCGATAGATGCAATATCTTCTACATTTATATTATTAAGTGTGCCTTCCATAATGATACCATCGACCACATAAATAGGCTCTGTAGAATGGTTTATCGATCCTTTACCACGAATAAGAACACTTACACCACCTCCAGGGGTATTATCACTTAACTTTACTTGTACGCCTGCACTTTTTCCTTGTAAAGCCTGATTTAAGTTTGCAGCCGGACTTTCTTTCAGTTTATCTGCTGTAACGGAAGAGATGGAGCCCGTAATATCTTTCTTTCGGGCTGTACCATAACCTATCACTACAACTTCTTCCAGATTCTGTTTACTTTCTTCTAACTGCACTGATATATACGTCTTTGTGTCGTTAACCATAATTACTTTCTCAGAAAATCCAACATAAGAAAATACTAATTTGTCCCCTTTGGATACTGAAAGTTCAAATTTGCCATCGGTATTGGTTATTGTACCATGGCCTTGATTGGTTTGGACAAAAATACTAACTCCCGGGAGCGGTTGTTTGTATTCATCTGTAACTATCCCCGACATTTTTACGCTTTGCGCTGATACTCTTGCTACTGATAGTAGAAAAAGTAAGAATAATAAATAATTTTTCATGTGTTATTAATTTATAGATTTAAGAAACGTAAATGTATTATAGAAAGATATTACCAGATTAGATTTAAAGTTAGTGTGTTCTATTTTCCTCTTTTATCTTCTATACCAATTGCATTGAGCATGGCAAAGAAATTTTCAGTAGGAGTGTCTAATTGTACATGGTGGGTAGGAGCACAAAGCCATCCTCCATTTTTCCCTAAAGAATTTTTAAGCCATTTATATTCATTTTGTATCTCTTGTGCCGTTCCCATCGGTAAAGTAGATTGTACGGCAATGCCACCAAAGAAACAAAGCTTATCCCCGTATTTCTCTTGCAAGATTTCCGGATCCATGCATTCGGTTTGAATAGGGTTCAAGACATCAAGGCCTATTTCTATCAGTTCGGGAATAATGTCATAATTGCATCCATCCGTATGATAGGCGACTTTAAGTTGAGGATTGATTTCTTTAGCAGCCTGAATAATACTTGCCATTCTTGGTTTGAAAAATTCACGCCATAACTCGGGGTCAATCATTAAAGAAGATTGGGAACCCATATCATCACCCAACCAGATCATATCCACACCACGCCTTGCCATGTTGCAGGCTACACTTTTGTGATAATTGCATGTTTCATCTAATATATGATTGGTCAGTTCGGGATTGATATAAAAATCAGTCATCAAGGTGTCGAGTCCGCGAAGTGCCCAGGCAGATTCGAATACAGTACAATGTATTCTGCCAATAATATAGTAGTTATCACCATATTCTTTAACCAATCGTTCTACGTGCAAATAGAGTTCCGGTCGGTTTGGATCGGGTGCTTTATAATTGAGGGCTGCTTCATCATCGTCGCGCAACGGATTTTTCTCAATATTGGTGTAGTGACCTATACCAAAAGGGGTTTCATAAGGGTCTATCTTCCACTTCACGCCCCATTCATCTGTGTATGGCTCATTTTTCAGGTAATAATTGGTAAACCAACCTACTCCGGCTTGTAGCGCATCCTGACCAGTTAAGATTTCAAGGTCATAACCATACCATTCACGGTGGTGAGGCTCCGTGAACATAGCTGGAAGATTGAACTCTTTGCGTAATCGGGCGGCAAATTCAGGAGTAAAGGTTGCTTGAAATGGGGGACGATCTGTCTCCTCATGATTGAAGGCTTTAATTACTCTTTCTTTAGGTGTCATAATCTTTAAAAGGTTTATTATAAATCTATCATATTTGCAAAGTTACTAATTGTTAATATCATACCTTTGGAATATATTTGCATAAACTAATGGTATATTTGCGCAAACACGAAATCGAATGAAAATCCTATGAACATCTTGACGACAAGATGAAGAATGAGTTTATTATAAATAGTTCCAACTTTGTTTGGACTTTAAACGGAACATACTATGAATACAGTTACATTAGAAAAAGTTCAGAAACCAGCAAATTCTTCTTTCTGCGCTGTGGCGTATAGGAATGTATATTTTGCAGCACCACTGCACATACATCCGGAGTATGAGTTAATTTTAATTGAAGAGGGAACAGGACTTACATTTGTGGGTGATACCGTGCGCAAAATGTTGCCGGGAGATTTTATGCTAATAGGACGTAACCTGCCACATTTATGGCTTAGTGCCGATGAGTACTACGAAAAAAATACTAACTTGATGTCTGGTTCTGTTTATTCACAATTTAATACTGATATTTTTCCTACTGAGAATGCCAAATTGCCGGAGTTTGACTCTATTCGTATGATATTGAATAAGTCGCAAAGGGGCTTGTTGTTTATTGGTAAAGAACAGCAGATTGTTCAAGATAGATTCAGAAAGCTGCCTACATACGATAGTTTTACAAGACTGATTGAGCTCTATAATATACTTTATGACCTTTCTACAAAGTGCGAGTATATATTCCTCACCAGCGATTTGTATAGAGGCAGCCAGGCCGTAGACGAAAATGATGTAATACTGAAGCGTGCCTATGAATATATGAATAAAAACTATCAGGAAAATGTTACTTTAGAAGATATAGCCAAGTATGTAGGCATGAATCCGAGTGCGTTGTGCCGTTATTACAAGAAAAACACTGGCAAAACATTGTTTGAATACTTGGCAGAATTACGAATATCGTATGCTGTGAAACTGTTGATGAACCGAAACATTAGTATAAATCGGGTAGCATATGATTGTGGCTATAATAACTTGTCTCACTTCAACAGGCAGTTTAAAGAGATAACAAGCAAAACTCCCAGCGAGTACTGTAAGTTACTAAGCCTTGAAGGAAGTTTAATATCCGACTGAGAAAAAGAGTTTCTCGCAATAGATATCTTGAAAATCGTAATGAGATTCCAGAGGGCAGTGTTGTGTAACCTCTAAGATCTTGGTCACATTCTTCTGTTTCTCTTTAAAGAGAAACATTCGTGCTCCCAATAATGCGGAATTGCTCATTTTGATGACTTGCTCCATACAATCTATTTCGAGCAATCCTGTATTCATTGCTTTTTCTATATTCAAGTAGTTGCCCAAGCCACCGGTAATGTAAATGTGCTCGATATCTTTCATCGAAATATTTAATTCACGTCTCAGTATCTCAATTCCCGTACAGATAGCTGCTTTAGCCAGTTGATATTCGCGGATGTCTTTATCTGTCAGTCCGATACCTTTACAAATGGGCAAAAAATCTGTATCTTCCGTAAGCAAGGTGCCCGAATAATCTATTTGACCCTGTTTAAGAAACAGATGAATGGCGTCAATCAAACCACTTCCGCATATCCCGATGGGAGAAACATTGCCAATTACACCGATCGACTTACCTGTTTCATCAATTTGGTAAATGGCCCCTGTAGAAGCGCGCATGCCTTGTGATATATGAACTCCTTCAAAGGCAGGACCTGCTGCGGTGGAAGTACAAAGAATTTTGTGCCGGTTACCTATAGCTATTTCACCATTGGTGCCCAAGTCTATCAGTGCTTGGTAGTGCTCTTTGCCAAGCATTCCTACGGCTTCAATACCAGACAGAATATCACTCCCTACAAAGTGACTGATATTGGGTAGGAAAGTGATCTCACAGTTGGCAGGCAAGTCCCAACTTAATTCTTGAGGGGTGAATCTACGCATTTCGTTATGAGACGATATATAGGGATAAGCTGCAAAAGGGGATACATCTATTCCACAGAATAAGTGGTGCATCACACTATTACCAACAATCACTACCTTGCGTATATCATAAGAGTGCTCAACAAGTAAATTCTCGATTAAGTGTTGAATAGCTTGCCTGGCAAGGCTGGTAAGTTGCCTGCTATGAGCTGGAGAAGAAATAGCATGTGCAATGCGCGAAATAATATCTGCTCCAAAGGTACTCTGTGGATTAAGAGCAGTTTGCTCAGCTTCAATGTACCCGTTCTGTAAGTTGACAAGCTGTGCTGCAAGAGTCGTAGAACCCAAGTCTATAGCAATACCATAGCCTTCTTCCGGCGATATATTAAAGTATGAACTGTCCGTTTGGACAACACAGTCACTTCGGTCAATATAAATGGTTACATCTTCGGTAATCCGGCTGTGACATGCAAGTCGCCATTCCAACGAAAGTTTTTTCTGATACAGTAAATCTTCATGTCTTTTATCAGTTTCAATATTACCTGCAATCAGTCTGATTTTACATTTGCCACATGTGCCTTTGCCGTTGCATGGAAATTCAAAACCATAATTCGTTAAAATATCGCGCAAGGCTGTATTATGCTCTACTTGGTGTTGTACGCCTATTGGTTGCAGGCAAACGGTATGTCGTGCTGTCATACTAAGCTATTTTTTTGATTATTCTTTCTGTAGATACATTTGCCCGATTGGCAGGAAGCGCAACTACTCTTTTTGTACTTTACGTTTGTACCAATCCCTACAATGCTGCTTAGAGACTTCATTGGTAGCATCAGGAAAGAGGAGGTTAGCGTTACGGGGCAATACTCTTCGGGCAGAAGTGAAAGTAGTTTGCTCTGTTCTTTTATATCCCAATTACAATTACCGGGGCAGAAGTGAGAAGTAATTCCCAATTGGTACGGTTCAATTTCTTTGCGAAGAGTTCCTTTGACCATCTGCATCATTTTCTCAATGGCTACATTGGCTAAAATGTCACAAAGATAAGCTTTTACAAAGTCAGAGTCTTGCAAGTATACATTGTATTGGCGGGTTATTCCCTCCCCGACGGTACATGCAATAACGGCTGCCTGTGTACTTCCATGCAAGGCTTGGGCTATCTCGTTGCCACAATGCAGGACGGTACTGCCGATTTTAATTGCATCATCTTTCATTTGGTCAACATCACAAATGCAATAAGCAAAACTAGGAGCGAGCAGAGGAGCCGATTGACCCATCATGATGTGTAAGTCGTCAGTGTAGTCTGTCATACCTGACATACGAGGTAATGCACGCCACACATCAGATGCGTCAATCGGCAGTGAGGAAATTGTATTCACTTTCAGTTTAGTGTACATAAGGAAAAGGCGGTTCAATCTACATCTATTACTATACCTCCATTACTGTTCAGCGGCAATTCCAGCGTATCAGCCGATTTCTTGCTTACGGTAGCTATTGAAACAGAATGCATCTCTTCTCCGGGTTTATCGGTATAGACTGTCAGTTGATGAGTACCTTCTGGCAAGAACGATAACGGAATCTCAAGAGTACGGGGCTTTTCACTGACAATGGCAGCTATAAACCATTTGCTTCCCTTCCTACGGGCGAGGCAGCAGTACTCTCCTGGATATCCGTCGATAAAGCGGGTTTCATCCCAGGCAGCCTCTAACTTCTCAAGTACTGGCTTAGCCGGTGAGTTGAGATAGGCTTGCGGGCGGTCGGCCATGCAGATCCATCCCGACTCGAAGACAAAAGCCAAAGCTAATTCGTGACAATAGGTCGTGGTACGTGGGTTTTCTTTACGAATGGTAAACGTCACTGGAGTATAATCCATGGACCCTACGACATTTCGTGTAAAGGGCAAGGTACAATTATGCCGTGCATTGGGGCAACGTTGACCGGCAAAAGTATAATATTCTGCACCTTTTACAGCTTCGTTCGTCAGGATGTTGGGATACTTTCTGCGGTGTCCGCGTGGCAATGTCTCGCCATGAAAGCTTACCATTAAATGCTGTTTGGCGGCTTCGGCGCAGACGGTATCTCTGAACTTCATTGCATAGCGCGAATCAGAATCAATATAATCAATCTTTATCCCGTCAATCCCCATCTCCTTGTAACGCTTGAAAACGTAGTCACGCCCTTTTTTATTATCAAGAGTTTTAATTTCGTCCCAACCATAGACTTTGATTCCTTTCTTTTTGGCATATTGGGTAAACTCAGGTATCCAGTCCACCGTTTCCCATTCCTTGGATGCTCTAAAAGGCGTATTAATCAATGACACATCGAACTCGATCCACTCCCATTTCATTTCGGCAGCCAGATCAACATACATTTTTAAGGTGTCAATATGACTGTTTGCCAGATAATTGCCCCACCAAGGGAAAACAGCTACACCGGGAGTAATCCAATCGGTATTTTCGCTAAAGGAACAAGGTGGATTTAAGTTTTCGACGAGTGTTGATTCAACCACCTCTGCCAGATTCTTGCCTATAATAAATGTTTTCCATGATGAACAATATTCACGATCAATAGTGAACTCGGCATCTTCTTTTGCAAATGCTAAACCAAAAGTGGTAGATAGCGGCTCTTTGGTAAGGTGGCTGGCAGGAATATCATACACTGCGGCTTCGGTTATCAGCATCCATTTGTCGCTTTGTTGTACCAATACCGGGAATAGAAATTCAGTGGAGTGACTGATGGTGTCTGCTATCCGTTCGGGATAATAGTTTTCGTAATGTCTCAACCAATCCATCATCCATGTTTTACTTTGGGGCTGCAGACTGATGGCAGTAGTTTCCTCTCTCATATTAACCGTGTCCTCGACAGCTATTTTGTACTGAAAGGCAACACCGTCATTATAGCTACGACAAGTCAACTCCATTTGTTTGCCCGAAGGATTGCGGAAGGTAAACGTCTTTTCTTCTGCACAATTCGTATAGTGCGAACGTTTTCCTGTAGGCAATGTATAGCTCTCATTTATTGTACGTGAACTGGTACTGATAAGTTTCAGACCTTTTTGGAATGAATAGCTTTCTACATCGGTCGATAGGCCAATGGGCGATTCAGGGATAAGGACATCATTTTCCGAACGAATCTGATAAAACAGTTCCCCCTGATCGTTAAGAGTCAGCAAGAGAGAGTTTTGCTTGTCGGGTGATAATACCTCCATGTCCGAACCGCATGAGGCGCACATAAGCAGTATCAGATATGAAAAAAGTGCGGCAAGAGTTTTCATAACATTATAATTGAGCGTTATATCTGTTTATTGATTCAAAGAAAGCCCGGATATTGGCTTCGGGAGTATGAGGAGGAATGTCGCATCCTGAAGAGATCACAAAATTCTGATACTCTTTTGTCTTTTTCAACAGGTCCGTCGTAGCTGTATATACGGCTTCGGGGGTGGCTTGTTTAAATACCCCTACCGGATCTATATTACCCATTACCAGCGTATCTGACGGACATGCCTGGATGGCTTCCAGGATATTGATGGCATTGCCGAAATGCAGTCCGGCCGCTCCACTTGCCAACATGGCGGGAGTGCATTGTCCTTTGTTGCCACAATTATGAAGAATGACGCTGAAAGTATCGTCCTGCAACTCGTCGACAATTTGGCGGACATAATCCGTAGAGAATGCCTGGCAGTCTTCATTGGACAACAGTCCGGCGGCAGGTTCAGCCATTACCACCCCGTTTACGCCAATTTTCTTCAATTCCCGGCAGTATTCAAGGATGAATGCGGTACATTTCTTTAGCAAAGTATGAATAACATCCGGCTCTATATAAATGGCCACCATGATCTCAGACATGTCATACAAACGTCCGGCTAACGAGTAGGGGCCGATGCATCCTGCCAATACCGGACGATCTGTTATGTTCGCCACTGCCAACCGATTCGCTTTTAAATACTCGGGCAGACGTCCTTGAGTAAGGTCTGGAATAGCAAGAGCGTTGACCGAATCGGCATCATGTACTAAACGGCTAATGACATTCGGCACCTCTTCTTCGGGGAAACCTATCTTACACCCGAAAGCTTCTGCTTCAACAGTCAGATCCATGATAACGGTACAAGCTCCTGTTTCATACTTTTCGGCAAGCGCTTTAATAGCCTGATAGTGTGTCGTTCCATCGGTCACAGCATCTATCACTCGCTTTCCTATTTCTTCAATACCCGGATGTGTCATGATGGGAAGTGCCACTCGATGCTTGCTTTGCAAGATATTTTTTATCCACTGGTTCATAGTTTTTATATATTAAGTAGAAATTACGCACTGATTTTATTGAGTATTTCAACTAACTCCTGTGGCCCATCGGTATAATAATTGGCACCAATCTGGTCGGCAAATTCTTGTGTAACAGGTGCTCCGCCAATGAAGGTAATAGTTTGCGGAAATGCTTCTTTGATGGCTGCATTGATTTGCCCCATTGTAGACATAGTGGTAGTGAGCAAAGCAGACATGCCGACATAGGCATCTGGATTCAGGGTGATAGCTTCCAGAAATTTCTCTACTTTTACATCTACTCCCAAATCAATAACTTCATATCCGTTGCCTTCTACCATCATCGACACCAGGTTTTTGCCTATGTCATGCAGGTCACCCTCTACTGTACCGATAATGAATTTGCCTTTGCGTTGCACGCTGCCGTCATTAAAGAATTTCTTCAGATGCTTCATGGCGGTTCCCATAGCTTTAGCACTCATCAGTACTTGAGGCACAAAGACTTGATTCGCTTTAAACTTAACCCCTATTTTTTCCATACCTACAATTAATCCCTGCGATAGGATGTCAGCCGGATTAATGCCTTCTTCCAAAGCCTGCATGGTTAGTTCGTCAGCGCCGGGCTGTCCCTTCATGGTTGGAGGGAAGGGGGTGTTTTGATTGATTTTTCCGAATTCAACGCATGTTGCAATTCTGCTAAGTAACTCGTTCATAGTTGTAGTAATTTAAATTGTTTTACCAATAAATATAATAGATAACAGATAATATCAGAAGGATAAGTATGCTTAAGACTTTAAACAACCGGGTGGTCTGAAACAGACGGGTATCTATTTCTATTGACTTCGTAATACCAAGGTTGGGATAACGCCAACCGAAGATCAACATCAGCAGTACGCACAATAGGAATACATATCCCATCCGGTCAATGAATGAAATCTCCGGGAAAAGGAAAAGCATCAGCAGCGAAAAGACAAAGGTGCCTATAGCAGCAGCAATAGCTCCTTTCGTGTTGGCTTTCTTCCAGAAGAAGCCCAGTACGAAGATTGCCAATGCTCCGGGACTGATAAAGCCTGTAAACTCTTGTATAAACTGAAACGCCTGATCCAGATTGCCCAGCAGTGGAGCGATAATGACTGCAATTATCAGACTGGATAATCCAAAAAGACGTCCCACCGTTACTAGTTTCTTTTCCGAAGCATTGTTTTTGGCAATGTATTCCTTGTATATATCCATTGTGAAGATGGTGGATATGCTATTTACCATTGATGCCAAAGAACTGACTACAGCTGCCACTAATGCGGCAAAAGCAATGCCCTTAACACCCGAAGGAATAAAGCTGTGCATCAGCCATGGGTATGCCTGATCGGGTTTTTCAATAGGAGCGTCGAGAGCAAAGGCCACAATACCGGGTATAACAACTATCAGTGGCAGTATGATTTTCAAGAATCCGGCAAAGATAAGTCCCAATTGGGCTTCACGCAGGCTTTTGGCTGCCAGTGCCCTCTGTATGATATACTGATTGCAGCCGAAATAATAGAGTGCACTGACCCAAAGCCCTCCTAAGATAACGCCCACTCCAGGCAGGTAAGCATAATTAGGGTTGCTCTTATCAAGAATGAGGTCGAACTTTTGAGGTACATTTTCCAGTAGCATTTGGAAACCGATAATACCTCCTTGTCCTCCCGAATAGTGATTGAGTGATACGTAGGTGGTTAGTAAACCTCCTCCAATGAGGAAAACGACTTGTATCAAGTCTGTGATGGCTACAGCTTTCAGTCCTCCATAGATTGAATACACACCGGCAAAAAGTGCAAGAAGCAATATACTTCCTACTAGATTAATGTCCATAATCTTGTTGATAGCCAATGAGCCAAGATAGAGTATAGAAGTAAGATTGACAAAGATAAAAACCAATAACCAAAAGAAAGCCATAATGGTCTTCACCCGTTTGTCATATCTGATCTCAAGGAATTGGGGCATGGTATAAATATTAGCTCGCAGATAGATGGGCAGGAAGAATACTGCTACAACAATGAGTGTAGCTGCGGCTATAAATTCATAAGAAGCAATACCCATCCCTATTGCAAAGCCCGAACCGGACATGCCAATAAATTGTTCTGCTGAAATGTTAGAAGCAATAATGGAAGCTCCGATAGCCCACCATGCAAGTGACTTGCTGGCAAGAAAGTAGTCTTGTGAGTTTCTGTTTTGGCCTTTCTTATTACGACTTACAAACAGCCCGATAAACATGATCATACAGGCGTATCCAATAAAGATGCCATAATCTAATGTGGTAAATGTGTTCATAGGTTAACTTGTATTTTTATTTATGGCAAAGATGCGAGAAGTTTTTTATTTTTTGCCGCTCTATTTTTGCTGATTGTGATACTTTATTTGCAGAGCTGTTTTACAGAAAAGGTATCAAAGTCTGAGTGTATGAATTCTATGTTTGTCTTATTAATGGTATCTGTAAAGGTGCAGTTCAATTTTGACCCAGCTCCTTTTTTATACGTTTTTGTGACATATCTATCTATATTCCTGCCATACAACAGGGTCATACTATAATGTCACAAAATCATAAAACTCTTCTCAACATATCCTCTACTTTTGCAATCAAGTTTTCAATAGGTACTATGAAAAACTCATAAGGTAAAATGAGATTCTTCAAACAAGGAAAAGAGGATATCTATCTGTGAATATCCTCTTTATAAAAGAGAGTAATCAATCAGAATAACAATTTAACAGAAGAGTAATGAATTCAAGAAAAACAATTTTCACCGTCTTCCTTTGTGTATTGGCCCTGACAGGATGCAATACACATGAACAAGCTAACATCGATAATGGATTAGCCTTAACACGAGCTACACAAACACTTGATTCCATATATGCCAACTATTCGGCACCCGGCACTTGCCTGCTACGCGAGAATTATCCCTCTAATGTAGGCAATGCCCCCGTCACTTATCTGGCTTCTGAAGAACAAAAGAATATGCCTAATCAATATTCTTATTTATGGCCTTATTCGGGTACATTTTCTGCTGTAAACGCATTACTGGCAACCACCGGAGACAAGCGTTATAAGACTTTGCTTGATAACAGAGTATTGCAAGGGCTTGAAGAATATTTTGATACCAACAGAGAACCCGAAGGCTATGCCTCTTATATCAACACTGCTCCCCTATCCGACCGCTTTTATGATGACAACATCTGGCTAGGCATTGACTTCACGGATGCCTACATGATTACAAAAGAAAAGAAATACCTGCAAAAAGCACAACTCATCTGGAAGTTTATAGAAAGCGGAACCGATAATAAATTAGGTGGCGGCATCTATTGGTGTGAGCAGAAAAGGATATCCAAAAATACCTGCTCCAACGCTCCGGGATCAGTACTTGCACTGAAACTATTCAAAGCCACTCAAGACAGTTCTTATTTCAAAAAAGGACAGGAATTATATGAATGGACAAAGAATCAGTTGCAAGATCCTACAGATTATCTGTATTTCGATAATGTCAGCCTGGATGGAAAGATTGATAAAACAAAGTATGCTTATAATAGCGGACAAATGATGCAATCGGCAACTCTATTATACAAACTTACCGGTAAAAAGGACTATCTGAAAGATGCTCAGAACATAGCAGAAGGATGCCACAACTATTTCTTCACCAACTTCATACCCGAACAGGGGGAAGCCTTCAAACTTATTAAAAAAGGAGATCTGTGGTTTACTGCCGTTATGCTGAGAGGATTTATCGAGCTCTATCAAACAGATTACAACAAAATATACATCGAGTCCTTCAACAAAAGCCTGGATTATGCCTGGAAACATGTACGTGACGAAAAAGGGTTCTTTGATACTGATTTCAGCGGCAAAACCCGTGATGACCGTAGATGGTTACTCACACAAGCTGCTATGGTTGAAATGTATGCCAGGTTAGCTGCAATCAAATAAGCATATAAAACAGAAACACTTAAATAATACATGGAAAATATGACAAAAGATAATTCATCCTGATTCCTTCTCCTTATTTCGTACAGATAAGGAGCTAATATATAGATACATATTAAATATCTTTTTAATCAAAGTTAGTATTATGAAAATGAAAAAACACATTCTAATACCTTTAATGGTATTGCTACTTTTTGGAAGTATGGATGTTATGGCAGCTATTGAGCAGGCCATACAAGTGAAAGGTAAGGTCGTGGACAATATGGACGAACCTGTAATCGGTGCCAATGTCATTGTGAAAGGAACTACAACCGGAGTTATCACTGACATAGACGGCAACTTTGCCATTGATGCAGCAAAAGGTTCTACTATCGTAGTATCCTTTATAGGTTATACATCTCAGGAAGTAAAAGTAACAGGCAATTTTCTAAATATTAAGTTAGAAAGCAATACGGAACTACTGGACGAAGTAGTGGTAGTAGGTTACGGTGTACAAAAGAAAGCCAACCTTACCGGTGCCATCGCTACTGTGGAAGCCAAGGAACTTGAGGACCGTCCTGTAACGAATGCAGCCGCAGCACTCCAAGGCAAGGTAGCCAACCTGAACATTTCCAATGGTGACGGTGGTCCGGGCAAGAAAGCATCATTCAATATACGTGGATATGCCGGTTTAGATGCAACCTATAGTCCGTTAGTTATCATCGACGGTGTGACCGGTTACTTCGATGACCTGAATCCTAATGACATCGAGACTCTGACTGTACTTAAAGATGCCGCTGCAAGTGCCATTTACGGTGCACAAGCTGCCTACGGAGTGATCTTGGTTACCACAAAGTCGGGTAAAAAAAATGAGAAGACCGTTATCAACTACAACAACAATTTCTCTTTCAACAGTCCGACCGTACTACCCAAAACAGCCGGTTCACTGGAGTTCGCCAAGTTATTCAGAGAATCCGACATCAACGGAGGCGGTAGCGGTGTTATCGACCTGGAAACCATGAAGCGTATCGAACAATACTACTACGACCCGACCAGTATCCCCAACAACGTGCCACTGAGAGACAACCCGGATCGCTGGGCTGACTGGGGAGACGGACGCTCAAATGCTAACGAAGACTGGCAGAAAGCCATGTTCAAGAGCAACCAGCTCAACCAACAACACAACATCTCTATTCGAGGCGGTAGCGACAAAACCACGTACGTAATGTCCATGGGCTACCTCAGAGACGAAGGCAAACTGAGATATTACGATGACTACTACCAACGCTACAATGCACTGGCCAAAATCACAACCGATGTGACGAAATGGCTCACCGTCGGCTTCAACATACGTTATGCACACGAGAAAGGTGTATCACCCGCTTACGGTATGAACCCGGGTGGCAGTGTAAACGACATGATCGGCTGGACCCAAGTAGTATGGCCTACCATCCCTGTACGTGATCCCAACGGGCACTTCTCCCCTGCCGGACGTATGGTATTCATTGCCGACGCCAATCCACAGACCTCTTACACTGATAATTTCTGGGGAACCGCCAACGTAGTCGTTAAGCCATTGAAGGGTTGGACCATCAATGCCGACTTCACTTACAACAAATGGATGAACAAGCGTAGTTATTCCAAAGGGCTCATCTACTCCTATTCAGTAAGTAACCAACCTTATCTTGAAGGTGGATTTGGCACCGAGGACACACGCGTATGGCAGGAGTCGAACAACGACGACTTCACTTCAATTAACGCCTATACCACGTATGAGAAAGAGTTCAAAGGACACAACTTCAAGATCATGGCGGGTATGCAATCGGAATACAAAAAGAACTTCGGTCTCTATGCCAACAAGATGGGAATGGTACTTCCCAACCAGCCGTCCATTTCTACCAGTACAGGAAAAATTGAAGCTTGGGATTCATTGGATCACTATACTACACTCGGTTTCTTCGGACGCTTCAACTACGACTACAAGAGTCGTTACCTCTTTGAATTAGACTTACGCAGAGACGGCTCTTCCCGCTATGCCGAAGGACACCAATGGGGCACTTTCCCCGCCTTCTCCGCCGGATGGAACGTAGCCAAGGAAGCTTTCTTCGAACCCTATACCCCCATACTTTCCGAACTGCGTTTAAGAGGTTCTTGGGGTGAACTGGGCAATATGCGAGGCAAAAGCTACCAATACATCTCCACCGTACCCTACAACGCCACAACGAACTACATCATGGGCGAAGAGCGAATCAGCGCTTTCGGTTCTCCTAATATGATTGCCTACAACACATGGGAGAAGAATCGTACATTGGATTTCGGTATCGACATAGCCGCACTGGACAACCGGCTCACCATGTCATTCGACTGGTACAGAAGAGACATCATCGGACTAATTACGAAAGGCGTCACATTACCCGCCGTACTGGGTGTGAACTCTCCCGATACCAACAATGCCGACATCCGCAATGAAGGTTGGGAACTGACACTGGGATGGAGAGATCAGTTTACGCTGGCATCCAAGCCGTTCAACTACAGCGTAACGTTCAACCTATCAGACTATCAAGGCACTGTAATGAAATATTCAAATCCCAAAGGCCTGATTTACGACTACTATGTAGGCAAAAAAATGGGCGAAATCTGGGGGTATACCACCGACCACATTATGACAGATCCTAACGAGGCAAAAGCGATCAATGACTCCGGTGTACAGAATAAGTTTGGCGGCAACTGGGTTATAGGTGACATCAAGTACGTAAACTTAGATGATGATCCCAACATCAACGATGGAAATCAGACTTTGGAAGACCACGGTGACCTCTCCATCATTGGTAATAACACGCCCCGCTTCAACTTCGGTTTCGGCTTCAATGCTGACTGGAACGGTATCGACTTCTCCATGTTCCTGCAAGGTACCATGAAGCGTGACTTGTGGCTGGAAGGCCCTGTAGCCTTCGGTCTAGGTGGCGGACAATGGGGTTCCAATGTATGGAAAAACACACTGGACTGCTGGCGTGAGGATGGAAGCAATCCCGATCCCTGGTTGCCGAGGCTTTATCTGTGGAGCAACAGCAAGAATCTACAGAAACAGACCCGCTATATGGATACCGGCGCCTACTGCCGCCTGAAAAATATCCAATTAGGATATTCGTTACCGGAAGCCATTATCAGTAAAGTGGGCCTGGAAAAAGTACGCATTTACTTTAGCGGAGACAACCTGCTGACCTTCACCGGTATCAACGAGAACTTCGATCCCGAAGCTCCGTGGGGCGGTGCATATCCTATATCCAAGTCATTATCCTTTGGTGTTAATGTTACATTCTAAAACTCTAAAATACAAGAACCATGAAAAAGTTAATCTATATACTCTGCTTGTTCACCGGCATAGCAATGTCTTCTTGCGAAGATTGGCTGGTAAGAGGCCCGCTGAATCAGATTACGGATGTTAACCTGACCTATACGGCAGACGAATGCAAACTATACGTTAATCAGTTCTATACCTCGTTCTGGGGTTCGCCCAACAACTACATTTATCATATAGACCGAGGTTCGGACAACCTGCTGAGCGATAACTACCAAGATAACAAAGACCTGATTGAAGGTCTGCATCAGGTTCCTTCCAGCGGCGAAGGCTGGGGAACCACTGAATGGGGAAAAATACGCAGTGTCAACTTCCTGCTGGACAACTGTGACAAGTCTCCCGAACCGGAAAAAGCACGGAAGTACATCGGTGAAGCCTACTTCTTCAGAGCCATGCTCTACTACGAACAGTTTCTGCGGAAGTTCGGCGGTGCTCCCTGGATTGATTCAACACTGGGACTAGAGTCAGAAGAACTGTACACTCCACGCCTGAAACGGAACGAACTGGCCGACAAGATTCTAAAAGACATGGACGATGCCATCGACCGACTGCCGACATACAGCCAGCAAGCAACAGGACGTATCTCCAAAGAAGCAGCCATGCTCTACAAAGCCCGAATTGCCCTGTTCGAAGCTACTTGGGAAAAGTATCATGCCGGTACTCCTTTCGCCGGAGAGGGTAACGTACAGGCCTACATGGAAGAGGCAGCCAAAATGGCGAAACTGGTCATCGAAAGCCAGCAGTTCGACTTGGATAATGTAGGTGTGGAAGATGGCTACCACACCTTGTTCAACCATTGGGACTACTCAAACAGCAAAGAGATTATGCTATGGAAGAAATTCGACCGCGCACTGGGATTCTGGCACAACGACAACCGTAACCCCGGACGCAACGGAGCCGGTGTAGGACTGACCCGAGGATTGGTAGACTCTTACCTCTGCATCAGTAAAGATGGCACCCAAGCAATGCCTATCAGTTTATCTGAGAACTACGCAGGTGACGCCAATTTGCTGAACGTGGTTGCCAACCGTGACCCGCGCTTGGCGCAAACAATGTTCATCCCCGGACGACCAAGAACTATCAACGGCAAGGATACCACAGTGATCTTCATCAAACCGAATATCACCCTTTCAGGTGTAGAAAAGTGCTCCACAGGATATGAACTAGCCAAAGGCGCTGACCCCGATGCCAACGAACAAGAAACCATTTCAGGAAGCATCAAAGGAAGTATCATCTTCCGCTACGCCGAGGCACTGCTCATTTATGCAGAAGCGAAAGCCGAACTGGGCAACATTACACAAGATGATCTGGATATCACCATCAACAAACTGCGCGACAGAGTAGGCATGCCACATCTCACAGTAGCTGTAGGCTACACCGACCCGAAAGGAGACTTCACCGCAGCCAGAGGCTACGAAGGGGTAGCTGTTTCCAACCTGCTGCAAGAAATCCGTCGCGAACGCCGTGTAGAATTAGCTTGCGAAGGTTACCGCCACGACGACCTTAAGCGCTGGCGTGCCCACCACCTGTGGAACCACGACAGAATACAAGGTGCCAATGCCGCCCAATTTGAAAAGCTGGATTGGTTAGTGAAGTATTTCCAAAACGACTTCCACATTCCGGCTGCTATCAACAAAACCGAGTTTATGGAAAAAGTAGGTAACTGGAGTCCCGACCGTAACCAAGACAACTATTGGGTGGACAGCGAAGGTTATTTCGAGCCTTATCAACGTCATATTCCGGATGGGCACTTCCATTTCGACCCCTCAAAGGCATACCTTCAACCCATTCCTACCGAGCAGTTAGTATTGAATCCTAAGTTGGAACAAAACCCGGGTTGGAAGAAAAAATGATAGACACAAGTGTCTGACAAACGGTAGAAAAGATACCATTTCTATTCTTAGCACACCATTAAAAACAAAGGCAGAAAACTAAAAGAAACAAATATGAAGAAAAATCTATTTAAGACATTCATCGGTCTTACCGTTATCATCGGAATGTGCAGTTGCACCACTACACCCAAGAAAACAGTCCAAGAATCTACCGGGAAATGGGTGAAATACGAAAACAACCCGGTATTGGGTGGCGGCGACTTAGGTACAGTATTCGACATCTGTGTACTGAAAGATGCCGAATCCTATAAAATGTACTGTTCTTGGCGTCCACAGAAGAGCATTGCACTCTCTACAAGTAAAGATGGAAAAAACTGGAGTGCCCCGCAAATAGTATTGCCCCCCGTTGAAGACAGCAGCTGGGAAGCCGATATGAACCGTC
>OHCC01000391.1_pt1 | contig 34552 bp, 18 predicted proteins | sample 1577521 | NCBI WGS metagenome assembly OHCC01 (sample SAMEA3879533, study PRJEB24766) | human gut metagenome | biome: human-associated habitat; feature: feces | place: USA | collected 1985/1987
CAATCAATAGAAAATGGAATATTGCTTTATAATACATTTACTACATCACTTGTGGAATTGTCAGAGGAATTATATAAAACAATTTTTGTTAAAGATGATTTTTCGCTTCCAGAAGTATCTTCGCTTTATAATATGGGTTTTTTAGTAGATGATACTCATGATGAAATAAAAGCGATGGAAAATATAAGATGTGATGTCGTAAAAAATAGTAGTGAAAAAATTGCAAATATAATTATTGCCCCTACACTTGAATGCAATGCGCATTGTTTCTACTGTTTTGAAAATGGTTATCGAAAAGGCAGAATGACACAAGAAACAGCAGATGCATTGGTTGCATTTCTTGAAGAGCATTGGAACGGAAAAAAACTGGGAATAACTTGGTTTGGTGGAGAACCACTTCTTGCTAGCGATATTATAGATTATATTTCAAAAAAATTGACAGAAAAAAAGATAGTTTACGGATGCAAGATTACAACAAACGGATCTTTATTTGATAAAGATATAGTAAAAAAAGCAATAAATTTGTGGCATGTCGAAAAAGTTCAAATAACAATTGATGCGGTCGGAGATGAATATAACCGCATAAAAAATTATGATAAACAGTATAAAGATGTGTTTTCATTGGTAATGCAAAACATACAAAATGCACTTTTACAAGGAATTAATCTCAAAATTCGGATTAACTTTGATCCTAATAAACAAAATAAAGCTCTTGAAATAATGAATTATTTACTCGAACGTTTTGATAATTCTACTCATTTAAAAATATATTTTGCACCGATCGATGCGGACGATGAAATTGTAAAAAATATTTCAAATGAATTTGAAGAATATGAAGAGCATCCGTACATATCATTAATAAAATTTGGCAGAAAACACCATCTATATAGGGGATTTCCAGATATGGAAGATGACACGAGTGCAGATCATGAATATGATGCACATGGTTTGCTAAAAAAATTAAAGATATATCCATCACCCATTAATTGTTATGCGACATGTCCAAATGTATTTTCTATTGCACCTAATGGGGATATTTATAAATGTCATCGAGCTCTTGGGCGTAAGGAATATGCTAGTGGAAATGTGAAAACTGGTATTGAAGAAAACGCAGCTTATAAATTTTTTTGTAATACAAGGTTGACATATGAGGAATGTAAGGTATGCCCTATACTTCCAATTTGTCAAGGGGGTTGCAAAATTAATGCACAGTTTTATTCTGGAAAAGAGGCATGTGCACCATCGAAAGCCATTATTAAAGACTTAATTCTTCTCTATAGAGAAGATATAAGTAAATAAGAATGAAAGGAGATGAATGAGCATATGACAATTTTAAAAGGTGTTAATAAGAGTGACATGGAACATTCTATGGAACTCGAAGCTAAACAGGCATATTCTGCGTGTACAGATGATTGTCCAAGATGTCGAGTTTCAGATGGCTGATTAGCTAGGTGAGAAAAGAGCTTTGATATAGGAAAATAAAAATACCTTATCAAAGCTTTTTTCATGAAAAATAATAAATTTATAGTAAGCGCTTTTTAATTTGACGACTTGTCCAGGCATGAAAATACCTTCATAATTATAGCTGGGAAATGCAAGCGTTTTACTTCCACTACCAATGCTAGAATGCAAGCATTTCACTTTATCTTTTGTGATGGAGTATACAATCATGAGAAAAGCACGAACACCAGCGTAGGAACAATATCAACTGATTATGCAATGCTGGCAAAGTGGTCTTTCTGATCATCAGTGGTGCATGGAACATGATAATCTCCATTCTGCCGCCAAACGGCGGCACAAATAGTAATGAAAGGATAAGTGCTAGGGGTCTGCTCCCAATGTGGTTGGATTTATATAATAAAAAACAAACCCTACGCCAATCATTTTTTGGGGTAAGCGCAAATAGAACAATTATCGATTATGACCGAGCGTTAACGATATTAAAAATGAATAGAACTTTTCAGAAAGCAATCAAAATTGGTATTCCAATAGGTGGTGATTCAGATGATGAATTGCTGGAAAAATTTACAGGAACAAGGGATGATGTATGCATCTATGAAAAAATAGCGGAAAAAAACAGAACAATGCAGAGAATCCAATACGATTCAGAAAGGAAAAAACATGTTTCAGAGATTATTTGGAAATACCCCGGAAGAACAGCTGACGTATCTTCAGCCTAGAATTTTACTCACAGTATTGATCATTGTTGTTGGACTGCTTGCGATGCTGTTTGGAGGCAGTGGTGACTGGATTATCGTTATTGCAGCCTACGTATGGGGATGGAATTTTTTGAAAAACTGGTTTGGATTCACAACTATTGGAGCTTTTTTCTCCGGAAATATTGCAATCGGAGTGGTTCTGTTTGTGGTATATCTGATCGTCGGATATGTTATCGGTTTAATTATGTTTCTGCTTGGGGCAGTCAGGTATATACAGCTGAGACTTATGTTTAAAAGATAAAAACGCAGTCAGAACATAGAGCGAATGAAAGGACAGCAGAAAAATACCTATAATACAGGGAGGTCAAGCTGATGAAAGCACAACAGGAATATGAATCCCTCACCAAGCTCATCGAAGCTCAAAAAGAGAAAAAACTGAACCGGTTCATTGCAGCGCTTGCGGCGGTGATACAGGAAACAGATGAGAAATCAGACCAAGACACTTCCAGCGAAGAGGACGATGAAGACATCGTCCTTATTTCGCTGTTTTCCCTACGGATAAAAGCAGAATGTAAACTGATTCGTGAGGGATCCCGGGATCTGGTCGAACAGGTAAAAGAAGACATCGAAGAACTGGTTTCGCATGTGCAAAGCTTTGAATATGAGAGTACGATCTCTGAAACGGTAAGAAGCGATACATATGATCTGTTAAAGTCTATATGCCTGGAGAAAGATTGGTGCATCATAGAGCAAAATTACAGCTGGAATTTAGCAGAGACAGCAGCTGTGGGTATTCCTATGGAAATGTTTTTTCTATTCATGGGTACGGCTACATATATGCAAAACATTGGAAAAAACGGAACAGCTGTCAAAGTGCTGGAAGCTCTTTGCACTTACAGCCGAAAACGTGCGAATACAAATCATAAAGAAGTAATAGTCAGGGCTATTTCACAGATGGGTGGAGATGGTCCTGAAGCTGTCTGCAGAATTGGCGATACAGAACAGCCGCTTTTTACGGATGACACTTCTCTATATGCGGGTGATTTTTACTGGTTTTATGGAAACAGCCTGCAGTATCTGGGACGTGCAGAAGATGCCATGCATGCGTTTGAACAGTGTTTGCAGATTCGAAAAAGCAGTCTGGGAGAAGAAAACTATTACACAGAGCTGGCAAAGCGGGGACGGGCTATCTGTGAATTTTCTTGTTCAAGAGGACGCAAAGGAAGAGAAGAGTTACTGCATTTCGTCGATCGGATAGAATCTGGAGACTTTGAAGAACAGGAGAATCCGGAACAGCTGCAGATTTTTGAGGTGAAAACCCTATGTCTTGCGTTAATGGAAATGTCGGATCACAGCAGTAATCAGGAAGCGTATCGGCGGTATCTGGAATTGTATATACATCTTTGCCGGAAATATAAAGATACAGGGGAACCGTGTGCCAGCATGCGTATGGCCTGGAATTTTCTGGGGGCATTTTATATGAATGTGGGAGAATATATGCAGGCAGAAGATGCTTTTTTACAGGCCCTGAAGGCAGAAGCCTCTGACGAAGAGAAAAGTATGCTTTCTACCATAGATATACAGAGCAATCTGCTGTTGATTTATTATGTGCAGAATGATCAGGAAAAAGCATATCCGCTGCTGGATGAGATGTATCGTCTGACAGAGGAGGAAGAAGAGCAGCAGACGATCAAGGAAGAGACAATTGATCGGATGGATACTCTGGCAGTTGCACTGCAAATGCAGAGGATGGAACAGGCAGATCCAGAAGAACTTGCGAATCTCAGTGATCTTCTGGTGGAGACGTGTACAGATATTTTAAGTGCTGAGGCAGGAACGATAACGCGCGGAAAAGCGGTATTTGCAATTATCTGTATGTTCTATTTTATGCAGCAGGAAAGCGGTACGAGAAAGAGAGAGGAGCAGAAGTGTTTTTGCCGGACGATTCAAAGAATTGAGCGAGAGAGTCAGATATTGGATCTTACAGCGATGCAGACTGCTATGATGGAATACGGCAAAGCGTTGCTGTTATGGAATCTGGGGCAGGAAGAGGCGGAAGCATCTTTCCGGAGTCTGGTCGACAAGATTGAAAATCGTGGAATTCAACCGCTTCAGAAAGCAGCGATGTACCAGAGTTATAGTACATTTCTATGCAAAAATAGAAGAAATACCGAAGGATTTTCCTATCTGGAAAGATCGCTGGATGAGATAACGAATGTATGGCATTCATACGTAAAATATCTGAATGATACCAGGTTAATCATGATTCTGGCACCGGTGCAGATGTTATTTCATGGCTGTTATGAGACAGGAAGACAGTTTATGGACAGCGAAGCATTATATGAATGGGTTTTACGCTTCAAAGCATTGGCATCTCTTGCGGGCCGGGAGAGAAACCGCATGATTCAAAAGAATACGGTTCGGCCGGAACTTCTGGAACGGATACGGAAAGCACAGAATGCGGTTGCAGCACTGGAGTCGGAAAATATGATTCGGGATGCGGAAAAGGATTATGAGAAACAGCTGGAAGATCTGCGAAGCATGGAAAATGAATTTGCAGCCTGTTTTCCAGAAAATACCGACTTTATGAACATTTCTCTGGAAACAGTACAGAATGCCATTCCGGATGATACAGCAGTTGTAGAGTATTTTCTGACGGCAGATCAGTATGGCCAGATGCAGGTTGAAGACAGAAAGGAGGATCTGGCTGTATTTGATATCTACATTACAACGAAAAAATCAGGCAGATGCAGTATGCACAGAAGAACCGTTTCAGGAGGTATGGAAATTCAGGCGGATGCAAGAAACTTTGTTCTGATTATGCAGCGTATTTCTCAGGGAGAGGCGTCCATAGAAGAGATCGAAGAGCTGGAGACATTGCGGCATCGTCTTTTCCGTGCGGTGATTTCTCCTGTTCAGTCAGAGATTGAAGAGTATGAGACGGTATACTTTGCACCGGATGACGAACTGCTTAATATTCCATTTGATTTACTGTATGACGAGAAAAAAATAAGAATTGCAGATCGGCATAACTGCATTAAGATAGAATGCGCAAGAGACTTCCTTTTTGAAACTTTCGAGGGTCAGGGAAGTAAGGAGACATTGATTGTCGGCAGCCCGGAATATGAAGTAAGAGAGCGGAGAATGGAGCAGGAGAGGGAAAAGACAGACGAAACCAGTCGGAACAGAATGCTGGATCTGGCTAATCTGACAAAACTTCCGTTTTCGAAAGTGGAAACGCACCGAATCCAAAATAGAACTGGAGGAAGAGTATATACGGGTGTGGCAGCAACCAAGAATGTCATTTTATCTGCGCATGGATATGAGAATATTCACATTGCAACTCATGGCTATTTTGACGTGGAAAGTCAAGAGATTTCGATGTATTCATCCTGTCTTGCATTTACCGGAATCAAAAACTGGTATCGAACAGGCGTAGAAAATCCAGTTTATGGGAATGGATTGCTGACAGCGGATGAGGTGAGCCGTGTGGATCTGACTTCGACGAAACTGGTTGTATTATCTTCCTGCCTGTCCGGAATGAATGAAGTGCTTTTGGGTACAGGATTTCATGGTATGGTCAGTGCATTTTCCGCGGCGGGAGTAAAGTATGTAATATCCAGTCTTTGGAGTGCAAATGATCTGGCTGCAGCTGTTTTCATGGATGCATTTTATTCTTATTATGCAAATGGGGCAGAGGAACCACCGGCTGCTTTGAGAAAAGCACAGGAATATCTGCGGAATGTAACCATTGAGGAGCTGCGGATGCAGGGATGGTTCCGAAGTGATACATATCAGCTGTTGGATGATGAAAGTCAGGAATTTATGGAATCACTGGAAGAAAAAAACGGCAGATGGAAACCTTTTCGAAAAGAAGCATTTTGGGGAGGATTTGTCTGCTGTCAATGTCATTAAACTAGGAAAAAGAAAGGGAGACAGACTATGGAACAAGAGAAAAATAAGGTACCATCACAAGAGAATGAAAATCCTGGACTTGAAAAGTTTCAAAGAGCACAGGAACTCTATGAACGGTATTTCATTTCCAATGAGGAAGCCAATTTTGAAGAAATGATTACAGTACTGGATTCTATTTACAAAAACAGAGTAAAAAGTGAGTTGAGGGAGAAAGGCTGTTGTGATAAAGAAAATTATGAGGATGCGATGCAGGAAGCAAGACAGGGGATTTGGACTCGGATAAAGAAACAAAGAGAAACTGGGGAACTTCATAAGGAGTTCAGCCAATATTGTGGCGGGATTTATACTTATAAAGCAGTGGATATTGCAAAGAAAAAAAACTCATATGAACAAAAGATGAGAGAGGTAAAGAAAAAAGGTAAAAAAGGAAAAGAAGATCAAAAAAGTTATATGGAAGTGGTTTATCTTGATGCGAATTTACCGGACAGTGATGGAACATATGGTGAGCTGGCAGCAGATCCAAACAAGAAAAACAGAGCAGAATCAGAAGTTTTTGCAGAGGAATCAAGAAATATTTTTGGGATATATTTGCAGAAGTATTGTCAGGCAATGACGAATGCAAAAGCCGAGCCGCCGAGAGCTCTGGCTTTATACTATGCACGTATTTTGCCGCATGTTCTTTATATCATGTATGGGATCGAGACGATTCCAGATTCCAAGGGAGCCTCTGCCGCATGGGCTTTTGAACATATGCAGGAAAAGACGATGGAGATCCTTGGCGAACAGTCGGAAGAAGAAATGCAGGAATGGCTGTATGATTCGCTGCGATGGTCGGAGAATTTCTGGAATCAAATGGATCTGGAGATATACGTTAATTCGGAAAGAAAGCTTTTAAAAGATGTTGTATACACCGAGGTGTACGACCAAAGAAGAATAGACGACTGGTCGGAATCCATGCATAAAACGGTGACAGAATTGGCGCATCGGGAAATCAAGAAAGATAAACGTTTAGCGAATTGGGCAGTGGATCATATTGTTGAAAGCGATAAAACGTACAATCTGTTTAAAGGAGGAAGGAAAAAATGATGCATTTAACAGAGGATCAGATCTATCACCTGGTAGAAGCAATCGGTAATCACGAGACTCTGACTGCGGAAGAAGAACAGCAGATGGAACATATCAGATCATGTAAAGAATGTATGGAGAGTTATTGCATTATGGCGGTGTTGGCAGAAGCCACCCGTGTAGACTGTGATTTGGTTTTGAATCCTGTATACAGCGAAGAAGAAACTGCTGAGTCGGCAAGAAAACTTCTTGCGGCAATCAGGGTAACCTGCGAACGAATCCAAGATCAGATTTCTCTGATCGGTGAGCAGATCCAGAATCAGGCGGACGCTTTTCTGTTTGAACCTGTTCTGGCAACAGCAGTCAGAGGAGCCGCAAAGAGCAGAAATACGGTTTTGCGCATGGAAGATCTGGATGATGAAAACACGTATGTTGTATATGATGCAGAAAACCATAAGCTGATGCTTCAGCTTGAAGCAGAGGGAAAAAATGCAGCAGATTTTAAGGTATATCTGAAATTTGCCGACAAAACGACGATGGAACTTTCACTGCAGAAAAGTGGATCCTGCCTGAAAGGAACGTTGACTGATATTCCGTCTGAGAGTTTTGAGATTTATATTGAAAAAGCAGACTGAAGAAGCAGTGAAAAAATGGCTCCGGGGTGAATCCCGGGGTTATTTTTTTCGGGAAAAATGAAAAAGCAGAGATTCCTTTCATAGATAAGAAAAGAAGATGGAGGGAAACGCATTGGTACATCGCAGATTATTAAAGGGATTTCAGATCATGAACGAAATAGAACCGGGAACCTGCCCGAATTTTTATTTATGTGGTGAATCGGTCAGTAAGCTTGAAGCAGATGCGAACGAACTGACTGCCATGATGGAAATGGACAAAGTAATGCAGTTCCAGGGGGCGGTAAAGAGTTTTTCAATTTTTATGCCGTATTATGAAAATGCAGGTAAGGCTGAACAGTTTATGTATCATCTGCGGGACAGTTACAGTATTGCACGGGACTGCTATGACAGGTATCAGGGGATTCTGATTGTGGAGTGTTCGGAGGAATGGAGCAGATCCGGGTATAATCCCTGTCTGGAACAGTTTCTGCACTTTATCAGAGAACATCGGGAGGTATGCTTTTTAATCCTGATGCCAACGGAGAAGAACGCAAAGTATAAGGAGGCTTTATTTGGCGAATTCAGCAAGAATCAACTCTGGATCCGACAAAAATGCGAGACGATGAAGATTCAGGAATGTATGACATTGTTCTGTGAAGATGCGGAACGGAGTGGGTATTCGGTAACGGAGGAAGCAAAGCAGAAGCTGTCCGGGTTACTGGAAACACGAAATGAAATGCAGCTGGATAATGAAACTCTGGTTCTGCAGTTGATCAGACAAATTCAGCTGGATAAGCTGATGCAGCCAGAGACAGAAAAACAGATCGGTGAGGAGGATATCAGAACAGTATCCGGATTACCGGAAAAAGAGATGCCGAGAAAAGAGATTGGATTTCGTGCAGAAATCGGATGAGGAGGAGCAGGTATATGTTGAAAGATGGCCTTGTTTATACAGAATCAAGAATGGGATATGAGCAAGAATTCCTGGAAGATTTAACAGCGTTTGATTTAAAATCCGCCAATGGTACATTTCGGGGAGGCCCTGTATTATTCCGAAAAAATGATCGCTGTTATACGGATCCCAGTGACAGCCATGACCTCATCGTTGGTGATACAGGATCTCAGAAGACTCTGAAATTTGTACTTCCATTAATTTATTCCTGTGCGATGGCGGGCGAATCTATGGTGATTGTGGATCCAAAGGGGGAACTGGTACGCAAGTCAGAAGAATTTTTGGAACGGAAGGGATATCAAAAAGTAGTCCTGGACTGGAGAAAACCGCAGGAGTCGCCGGATCAATGGAATCCGTTTGAGCGTGTTCAGGAGGCGTATAAGCGTGGAAAAAGAGCGGAGGCCGAAAACCATCTGAATGATATTTTACAGAGTCTATTTTTTGAACGAACAGAAAAGGGAAAAGATCCTTACTGGAATGACACGGCAGGACAGCTTGCACGAGGAATCAGCAAACTGATTCTTATGATGGAAGAAAGGCTTTCGATAAAATCGATTCTGGACTGGCGGCATGCAAAGATGCAGAGTGGTATGCTTCAGAATTGCTTTCTGGCACTGTCGACGGACTCTGATATTTACCAGGATCTGGCTGGTTTTATGAATTTAACAGCAGAAAACACAAAAACCTGTATTGCCTCGACATTTGATCAGTTGACGGGATTATTCAAAGCATCGAAAACGCTGACAGAGATGATGTCAGGTACTACTTTTTCCATGGAGAAAATTGGAAAGGAGAGGACAGCCATTTTTCTGGTGGTGCCGGATGAAAAGACAACGTATCATTTTCTGGCAGCGCTGTTTATTTCGCAGTGTTATGAAAGTCTGCTGGATCAGGCGGATGCATGCAAAGGAGAACTTCCAGTACGTGTCAATTTTATTCTGGAAGAATTCTGCAATATGCCGAAGCTGGATGACATTGTGCCGATGCTGACAGCAGCCAGAAGCCGTAATATTCGTTTCCATCTGGTCATTCAGTCTTACAGTCAGATGAAAGATAAATACAATGAAAACGTAAGCAGAACCATTATGGACAACTGCGGAAATCTCATTTATCTTCATACACGGGAAGTCAGTTTTCTGGAATATATCAGCAAACTGGCAGGACAGAATGAATTCGGCCGCCCGCTGCTTTCGATTTCGAGACTGCAGCATCTGAAGAAAAATGAAACCGTTATTTTTCATGATCGCTGTTATCCGGTTGTGGTGCGGGATCTGCCGCTCATTTTTGAATATCCGATGAAAGCCAGTGCGTAGTTAAAATGCAAAACAACACTTGCTAACCAGAAAAAACAGTGTTAAAATAAATTTATCACAAAGGCAATTTGGAATGAAAGTAAGAAATGCTGAGTGGTATCTATTAAAGTGATTTTAGAGTAAGGCGTATTGATCTGTGGATAGTTTTTCAGAGGATCAGTGCGCCCTGAGATAGGAAAAGGACACTGTATTTGTTGAAAGGCGATACAGTGTCCTTTTTGCATGAAATTCGAAAAACTATTTTCAGCAATTAAAATTTATCTTTATGGAGGTACCATTCTATGAAAAAAATGAACTTTGCATCTGTATCCTGTGAAATTGCGGTGGCTGATAATTTTTATTTCAGCACAGAAAGCATCTGCGAGTACGGAAGAGATACCGTGCGCTATGCCGTAGAGCGTTTCTTCGCAAAAAACATTGGACTCCAGAGAAAATGCACCTGGGAGAGTTGGAAAATCCGGGTGGGAAAAGGAAGTGAGAAAAACAGACAGCGTTTTACTTATGTCTTTCCTGCACCGGTTATGGAACTGCCAGGCGAATGGGTGCGAGTAGCGGGAACGATTGACAGTCTCGGAGTCTGCGTAAAGCGTGTTGAGATTCTGAACGAGCATCCTTGCTTTACATAAGAAGCTGGCCAAATGATGCTGATGACCTCACGCGGAATGCATAAGAATGCATTTCCGCGTGAGGAAAGAAACGGAATTGCACATGTACTATTTGGGTGATTTTGGTACAAAAGGATATCGTTATGTGGTATCATATAACCATATTTACTGTACGTTTATTTTACGAAGGGAGAAGAAAAATTGTCTAAAATGGAAATTGTAATAGAACTCCAAACGATTTTGAACGACCTGAAAGGCATTACGGCTGATCTGGAAGAAAATATTTCAGGTTTAAAAGATTTTCTGGAAGACAGAAAATTTATTCCCAAAGAACTTGGAGCGGCCATAAAAGAACAACTGGAAGCGATCGATGCGAAACAGATCGAAATTGTATCAAAGTATGAAATGCTGGATGTGCAGAAACCGGAAATGCAGCACGCAGCAATTGAGGAAAACTTATCTGAAATTCAGAAAATATTAGAAGAAAATGAGAAGTACAGGAAGGCCATTCGATTCTTTTTGGAACTTCATGCTGATGACGAAAAAACAGAGGAGACACTTCAGAACCGAAGAGACAGGATTGCAGCAGATCAGGTTCAGCTGATGGAGGGGGACATTTTAAGAAAGTATGCAGAATCATATGCATGGTTGCAGCAGGCGTTTTGGGAGAGGGACGCAAGAAAGAAATTCTCGCTGATCTATAAATTAGTTCCCTATTTTGAAGAAGAGATTGTAACGGGAATTCATTTTAATACATTAAAGCTGGATGAGAACAAAGCGGAAGCAGAAGAAAGTGTTCCAGAAGCAGTTTGCGCGGAAACAGACAGTGCGGACAGTGAAAAAGAAGAGGCAGTTGAAAACACAACAGAAGTCCAGAAAGAAACAGAGGAGTGTCCGGAAGCATGGAAAGATCTTCTGATTCCGGAAAAATCTTCTTTGCTGCATGTTCGGATGAGCGCAAAAGCAGGCACAAAATTTGGAGTGAAAGAATTCCGAAAGGACATGTGTAAACAGCCACTGACGGAAAAAATGTGCTGTCTGCTGGAATGTATAGAAGAGCATGGATATTCCGTAAAAAGTCTTGCAGAGAAAAATGACAACGGTTATGAAATATATAAGACCGCAACAGAGAAATTATATCAGTCCGGGTATTTAAAAAGATATATAGTTGATGGAATGGGGGAATTTTTTACCTTATCTCCACGTGGAGAACGTATTTTATATACGAAAGAAGCAGTTGGTTTTATCAACCAGATGCTAAAAGAGAAAATTTTAAACCAGGATGAGGGAGAGCATATTGAGGATTCAACAAATTCTGCGATGACAAGATTGATGGCATACGACAGTGCATGCAAACAGAGAATTCTGTTTCCAGACTATGAATTTGATACATGTAACTCCGTATTTGGGACGGACTATTTTATGATTGGATATTCCATGAACGGAAAGAAAAACTTTCAGTGGTTTGCAGGTGTTGTAACGGAGGATCCGGCGGAATTACAGGAATTTAAGGATGTGGTGGCAGAAAAAGCAGGGGCAGAGGAAAGCCTTGTTGTATACGGGGTTTCACTGGAACATGCGAAAAAAGTGGCCAGCTGGCTGCAGAAAGAATTAGGGAAGAAAGCAGCCTTGATTTACTATACGTCCAAGCTGGAAAAAAATGTTTATGCCTTGGAAAATGATTTACCGGCTGAACCGAAAACAGGCGAGCCTGTGGAGGATGAGATAACAGATGAATCCGTAGAACTGCCAGAAGAAGAGCCAGAGCAGGGGACAGCAGAGGCAGAAGCGAGTTCGAAAACAGACAGTGAAAAAGAAGATGAGACGGATAAAAAAACAGAAGAAGCAATCACTTTAGAGCTGGAACAGCCTGAGGCAGTCGAGGAGAAGCCAGAGCAGGAGTCAGAAGAGTCATACGAAGCAGAAGAAAAAGGCATTGTTTCTGAGCAGACGCTTACGGATGAGAAACGAATGGAATATATCGCAGCATATCAGGAAATGATTGCTTCTGGTAAGATCTATGCAGCATCCGCCTATTTAAAAGCTTTAGCCGGAAAATATGATGCATTCGAACAGCATTATCGCCAGCTGGCGTATGCCATGAATGATCCGATGGAACATTGCACCTACAATTCTGATACGATCTTTCAGATATTCTATGGAGAATCCGAACCAGTATCGGATTATTATGTGGTTGCAGCAGCCCTGCGGAATTATTTTCTGGATCAGTACAGCTATGATTATTCTGCACAGCAGTTATATGACATGTTCAAGAAAAGCACTCTTCTGACGGAAAATCAGAGTCTTGAAGAGATTGTTTATGATCTGATGGAATTTAAAAACCGCCAGAAGAGGGGCGTTGACCGTTACGCGGATTATCGGGAAAAAGAAAGAGGCGAATGGGAAAAACAACTTGCGAAAATATGCCATGAAGCAAAGGAATATTACGAAAGTTATAAAAATGGAAATGTCAAAGAAAGTACGTCCCATAAACGTTTTCTGGAAACTACCAAGCTGCTTCTTGGGGCAGACAGTGATTTGTGCCAGTACTTGAAGGCGGTGAGCGAGGATGACAGAGAAATGCTGGAGATCTTGGAAGAATTTCTGGCGGATACTTATGTAAAAGATCAGGCGGTTATTTGCGAGGAAAACATTGATCAGGCTAAAGTTAACCGTGTGATGGATGAGTTCTGGGATCGTGCAGCAGAAAATATGAATTCTGTCAAGAAAACCTCAGATCTCCTGGGAAGCCTGAGAATGAACCTTTCCAAAAAAGTCCACAAAATTGTATCGATTCTCTGCGATTATGTATCTCTTATGCAGGCTTCCTTTAACAGCAGCGATGATGCAGCTTTGGTTGAGTATAAAAAGATCAGAACACCGTTATTGCACCATATGGATGAAATGATTGCGGTCCTTTCGGAAAAAGACAGCGGAGATCGGAAAGCGTGTGCGGGAAAAACAGTATTACAGCAGACATTGAAAGAACTGAAAAGCCGGCTGTCGGGCGAATACAAGGAGGGCAGCTATCAGTTTTATTATATTGATTTCCTGAAGAATGATAAAGTATTGTTGGATGAAGACGCGCTGCCGATTCTGGATGAAATCTTTGAACTTCCGGACTTTTCTGTGATATCGAGAATTCAACAGCATTGTACGGAAGAGGAGCATGAATTTGCGGACAGAATGCAGGAAATTTTTGAAGGAGAAGATGATTACGGCAGTGCGGGATTAATTCTCAAATACTGGAAATGGCTCGACCATCCATTATCAGAGGAGGATGCCGAAAAATATGATATTGACAGAGCGATCGTATATCCGCTGAAGGATCTTGAAAATAAACGAAAAGAATTTAGTGAGGACATCGAACTGGCTCAGAGCTATGGACAGATTGATAATACGGCTGAGAACGGAAAAGAGTTGATCCTTCAGATTGTGGAATCATGGTATTCCCGGGCGGTTGAGACGCGAAACTATGGATTTTTCGGAAAGATTCTGAAGGAATTCCGGGAAAAAATGAAAAAGGATGCACAGGTCCGGGCGGTTGATTTAAAAAGAAATCTGGATACATATCTGAAACAAAATCCAGATTGGGAAAAAGAAGAACTGATTTGTGAGGCGGTTGCACAAATTAAGAACCGGATTGAACAGCAGAATTATGCAGCAGCGGAAGATTTGCTGAACCGGGTGCTGACGCAGGATCTTGATCCAGAGTTCCAGTTTAAACAGGAAGACTATCTGGAAGAATTTTTAAATGAATATGATATCAATTATAGAAAAACTGCAAATTCAGGAACTACGCTGAAAGCATTAATGAATACACCAAAGACGAATAAAGATATTAAAGGGGGCAATAAACTATTAGAAAACTGGCCCAAAGGAGCGGGAACAAGCGAAACAACATTGAAGGTGCTGCTGAGTACACTTGGGTTTCAGCTGGAAAGCGTGCAAAGTGAGACACCAGTACTTGGAAAAGTTGAGAATTATACCGTCAGATTGAAACGTCCGGAAAATGGAAGAAAAAGTAACTATAAACATCCCATTGCCGCTTTTGGATCTGAAGCAGAGGAAAACGGATTCCGGGTAATCTGCCTTTTTGGAAAAACGGATGCGTCCCGTCTGATTGACACCTTCAAAGAAGTTGGAAATGCAAAACATACCCTTGTTTTGCTGGATTATGCATTACCGCTTGCTGAGAGAAGAATTTTGGCGAGAAAGACGAAAACGGATCTGAGCGGAAAGATTTTTGCTGTTGTAGATCGGGTGGTACTTGTGTATCTGGCAAAACATTATACAGAAACGGCAATGAACAGAATGCTGATGGCAGTGGTTATGCCATTTGCATCCTATCAGCCATATATTCATAAATCAGTAGACACAATGCCACAGGAGATTTTTATCGGGCGTAAATATGAGCTTGAAAAAATCGAGTCAGCTACCGGTGTAAATCTTGTATATGGCGGACGCCAGCTTGGAAAGTCTGCACTGCTTCGCATGGCGAAAAAGAACATTGACCATGATGAAAATGGAGACCGCGCAGTTTTGGTGGACATTAAAGATTCAGATTATAAAACAGCGGCCAGGAAAATTTCAGCGGCACTGTTTGATGAGGGAATTCTGAAAGAAGAACATATTACGGAGGACTGGAGTGAACTGGCACGTGATTTGAAGAAGCGGCTGATGGATACAACGGATAAGATTCCTTATTTTCTTCTGATGCTGGATGAAGCGGACAAATTTATTGAAAGCTGTGAAAGTGTAAAATATGAGCCATTTGATATGCTGAAAGAGATTCAGGGTATTGGAGAAAAAAGGTTTAAATTTGTAGTAGCGGGTTTGCGCAATATTGTGAGATTCAAGAAGGAAGCAACATTGGGAAAAAATTGTGTATTTCCGCATTTTGATTCACTGACAGTAAAACCATTCAAAGCAATGGAAGCAAGAGAATTGCTGGAGGTACCGTTATCCTATCTGGGATTCAGATTTCCGGAAGATAATGAGACGGAAGTATTAATTTCTACGATTCTCGGTACGACAAATTATTTTCCAGGTCTGCTGCAGCTGTACTGCACAAAACTGATTGAGGCAATGCAGCGGGATTATGCGGGATATTCGGAAAGTGAGACACCGCCTTATATTGTAAAGAAAGAGCATATTAAAAAAGTGCTGGCAGAGCAGACTTTACAGGAGGAGATTCGAAAGAAATTTTTCATCACATTAGTAGTCGGTGACGATAGTTACTATTATATCATTGCATTAATGGTTGCTTATCTTTACCATGAAAATAAGTCAGAAAATGGATGCAGTGCGGATGAGCTGCTGGAACTGGCAGAAGGATATTCCATTAAAAAAATTCGGGCATTAGGCAAAGAGCAGCTGGTTGCATTGATGGAAGAAATGCGTGAGTTATATGTACTGCAGAATACTGGTGAGGGACGTTACCGTTTTACAAGATACAGCTTCTGCCAGATGATGGGAACTATTCCGCAAATTAACGATGAACTTGAGAAATACATGGAGGATTAACGATGGATCAGATCTGGTGGAATCATATCATCAAAGCGCATGCGTTTCTGGAAAATATTGTAAAGGAAGCTGCGGGAGGGCATAGCTTACTGCTGACCCTTCCGGATTCGGTACCATGGAAAAGTACATTTCTGGATCTGATCCGGGAGCAGCTTCTGATGGAAAATCCGAAAAATAAACTGGAAGTCATAGAATGCCCGGAAGAGGAGCCGGGGGAGTTCATTCTGCAGAAATACTGTAAAAGAGAAACGCGGGCAAAGTATCGCTATGGAGTGAGTTATGCACAGTTTCTTGGAAAATGTCAGGAGACGGTTTTAAATGACAGATATGTCTGGGTGTCGGATATTCCAGATGAGAAAGTAACGAAATGGCTTGATTTTGTATCAGAATATCAAAAAAATGTACAGGACAAAACACCGGGAATTTTTATTCTGGAAGTACATAATGATGCCATGAACCGAAAAAGCAAAAAGGGAGTCCGGAGTCTTGGCTTTGAGCAGAATATCGGAGCATATGATAAATATGCTTTCTGCGCACTGGCATCATCTGAGACAAACTGTAAAGAGTTTCTGCGTCCGTATCTGGCAGAGGCCGTTGCTTCTGTCTGCGGGGATGATGTGGAACTATGTGCGGTATGTGTGGCGAAGGGAATGGAGTTCCTGAATGCACCTTATGAGACCATTCAGAAAGTGACGGAAGATCTTGTCAGGAGTGATGGAGAGAGGTACTGCTTCAGCAAAAGCCAGGAGGAAGTGGATACGCTGCTCTGGGAGGCGCAGTTGAAATATGTTTTTCCACTCGTGGAAAATTATCGAAGGTATTTTGTGAAAAAATATTATGCTTTTATCAAAGCGGCACTTCCGATCAACAACGGATATGGAGATCAGGTTATGGTTCCTGAGGAAGCTGAGCTTGGAAATCTGATGTATCTGGTGGAACGGGGAGGGATTCCGGTTTCAGCAGAGGAGAGTATGGAACTTAAACGATACAGAAAAGCCCGGAATGAGTTGGCACATATGAATCTTTTAAGCAACGAAGAATTATGTGTGATATTGAAAGCAGGAAAACATAAAACGGCATCTGATTAGAAGGCTTAGCGGGAAGTAAGTTTGAGCGATGATACCCGTTTAAAGCCCTACGGATTCAGTGTCCAGTCTTTTTCTTCCGTTTTCGGTTTTTTTATCGACTGGGTTACGATGTAGGCGCGTTCGCCCATGTGGTTGTACTCGCGGTTGTCTTTTGATCCCAGTTCGGCATCGCTGCAGTAAATGAACTTCTGGCATCCGAAATCCGCAGGAACCTTTTTCTCTAAAGGCTTGAGCGAGGTCTGTTCGTTTGAATTTCCGGGAAAAAGCGAGAATGCAAGTGGAATTCCGTCCCCATCCATGAACAAGCCCGTCTGGATAATCGGATTCGGCCTGTGTTCTTTACTTTTTCCGTATTTTTTACTGCCGTCCTCCTGCTCGATTTCGAAGTAATAATTCGAGCAGTCATAGTACAGGATCTTATCGTTTCTTTTGCCAAGAAAGTGGCTGTTCTTATACAGCTCTGCCTGGATCAGGTTGCATTCGGTGCCAAGAACATCTAATGCCCGAGAGACATCGTGAAGTTTATAAGAAGGCTTTTCTAAGAATTCAGATGCCGTTTTGTAAGAAGAACGTTTGCTGCATGGTTCCAGGATTCTGGTATAAATCAAATCGGACAGGATTGCATTGAGGTCGTACTGAAACTTGTATTTCTGTTTTAATTTCCGACAGATTTTGTTTAGCTGGAGCTGATAGTAAATGGACTGTGTGAAAAGGTAGCCACCCCGAAAGATGCTACATTGGGGTCAGACCGTGCGCCCAGTTAAGGGCATATAATCCGGTAGGTGGAAATCCTGTCAAATAAGTTGCTAGCCACAGCATTTGAAGCGAGTCTTGGGTGTATGACGGTAACGGCATATGCTATGGGAACTCGGGGTCAGGTACCATTAGATAAAAGGAATGAACGGACATATTGCAAAGCCTGTTGAGGCAGAAAAAGTTAAAAGAACCATTCTTTCAGCTTTACGGTGAGATGAAAGGTAAGTAAAGTATAATTTTTTGAACAAATAAGATAGAAAACATATAAAGTACAGAACAGATATTCGACCTGTTCTGTACTTTTTTATTGAATTTATATTTAACTGTCAAACTTCCGAGCAGTAACGAGCGTGGTAACAAATTGTTGCAGAATACAAGGAATGCTTGCATTTTTGAAAAACGATGGGTAAAATAGAGAACATAGATGGCACAAAAGAGTGGAGATTAAAATGAAGAAAAAAACAGGAAAACGGATCCGGTGTGGTAGTCCTGCCGGAGCGATTTTTGTTCTGGGAGTGCTGATCCTTGTCGTGGGCGGAAGCTTCGCGGCGTACACTAATTTTCAGAGCGTAAAGCGTGTCGTATCAACAGGAACACAGAGCGATACAATGTTTGGTTCGAATTATCTGTCACTGATAAGCCTGACGGATGAAAATCCTCCGGTAAAACGGATTTCACTCGCAGAAAGCGACGATTACTATACCATTACGGTAATCGTGTGCAATTATGTGTGGGGCGATGAGACTCTTTATAACCCGAAGAACATTACCTACGAAGTCAAAGCAGTCCTGACTGCCACAGACGGCGGAGAAAACCTTCCGGGTGGAATTACAGACATCACGATGAACGGGAATAAATTTAATGCGGATGGAACATGTACCTTGAAAGACCAGAAACTGGCAGCGGGAAAAGCAGAAAAAAACAGTTATTCCTTCCGGATTCCAAAAGCGTTGAAAGACAAGATCAAAATCCAGATAACGGCGGAACCGGATTCCAGTTCGGCAGACGCGGTCAATTCACAGAAACTGGCAGCAATTCTTTCGTTTGCAGATTACAAAGTGACAAAAAACTGGACAGGAAAATTCCTTGATTCAACAATTAACAAGAAACCATTGGATTACGATGCATTCAATTATGAAATATCAGGAAATGGAGAAGGAAAGGTGACGGTCACCTGGGATGATAAGCTGCAGCTGAGCAGCTGGACTGTAATAGGCGGGAAGAATACCACGGTCCCGGAGCAGGGGAAGCATTCGTATGTATTTGATGTGGACGCTTCGACAACCGCGATCCAGTTCCAGTTTTACAGAAACCCGGAAAAACCGTTAGAGGAGAAAGATAATAACTGGATTTCTTTTGGAAGTCTTGTTACTGTTTCCTACCAGGAAAAGAAAGCAGAAGGGGCAGAGTGAGTTAGAAAAATGAGTGGATTATAAGGTCTCCTACTATTTTTACAGGCAGGATAGGATTGATGAAAATGAGAGTACGTAAAAAGATAAACTGGATGAAGCGTATGGTAGCGGCCGGAATGGCAGTCTGCATGGTACTGATGACACCGGCATCGGCACTGGCAGGGGCAGGAGAAGGCACGGAAACGCAGACCATATCGGAAGAAGCAGCGGGCGAATCCATTCTGGATACCGGGACAGGCTCTGTGGATGCAGGGGAAGATGGCGGAACCGGAGGACAGACGGAAAGTACAGAGCAGAGCGGGACAAAAACCCGGACAGACAGCGCGGAGCCATCAGAAAAGGACAGCGAGACAGAAGAGACTGGATCTGCAGAAAAAGACAGCGAGACAGAAGAGACTGGATCTGCGGAACAAGGCAGCGAGACAGAAAAAACAGGATCAGCAGAAAAGAAAACACAGCAGGACAGCACAGATTCTGCCAAGAGCAGCAGCCAGATAGACGACACAGCAGCGTTAGAAAGTGCAGAGCAGAAACCAGAGTCCACGTCTGCAGAAAACGAAGGCCAGAACCGGCAGGACGGCAGCGATGCGGAAAACCAGGCAAATGCCGCATCCGTAGTGGCGGATGCGGGAAATCAGACTCCGACGCTGATGCTTAATGAGGCGGTTCAACTTGCTCAAAGTGATGAAGCAGCAAAAGACAAATTAAAAGTGGATGCAACTACCCGGACAATAACGGTAACAGATGGAATCGGATTAATCCTGTTATCCAATGTGAAGCCTTCAGAATATAAAAAGTATACAATAAACCTGGTTACAACTTCAGGATGGGATCTTACGGGAACGGCAGAGGTTGCAGGAGTGGCCTATAGCTTTCTGGGACTGGGTGAAGATGCCAATCCGTATGAGGGAAAATTTGAATTTGATAAAAAAACAGTAGCAGAAAATTTCTCAATAACCACGACGAAAGCACTGTTTCATGTGCTTTCAACGAAAGCAGAACTGGATCCAATTTCCTTTAGCATTTCAGGGACTTTTTCCACCACCATGAAACCACTTTTGGCAGAAAAACTGAAAAATAGTGGAGATGATACAAAATTAACTTCAACGGTTGTACTTAGCAATTTGAATTCTGGTGGGATACAAGAAGCAGCAATCGGCGGTTTGATTGGCACGATGGAAGAAGACAGCAGGGCAGAGATAACTTTTACAAATAATTTCTCAAACTCATTGAAAGTCAGCGGAGAGAGTCATACAGGTTTATTCTGTAATACAATGGAACCGGGCGCATCCCTGACTGCGACTTTTAAGAATAATGTTAAGAATACGGTTAGTGTCGAAGCAACCGCATCAGGAGCAGATGCGGGCGGATTTGTCGGTCATATGGCAGCAGACAGTCAATTAACGATTGCCGGAACTTCAGCAGCGCAGGTAAGCTCTGCGTCCGGAAATGCCGGAGGACTGGCCGGAAGCGTGACAGATGGAAAGATCAGTGTTCAGGCAGAAAAGGGAGAAAACGAAGCGGCTGCCGGAAAATTTGCGTTTGCGGATACACTTACGTTAAAGGCAGGCAGTGAAAAAGCAGCAGGCGGATTGATCGGAGCGTATTCGGTTACGAAAGGCGGCACTGATAACGGTACTGGCAATCCAATCAGCTACGATCTTTCTGAATATGAGTTTCACAGCATTACTGTATCCGGCGGCAAGGATGTCGGCGGATTATTTGGCGTGCTGAAAAACACCAGTACAAGTTCCACTACCGTGGCTGTCTCAGGAAAGACGACAGGTGCCATCACGACAAACGTGACGAGTGAGAGCAAAGTGACAAATCTGGGAGGACTGATCGGAACCTATGATACTGTAGCTAGTACAGATGGAAATAGTGCAGCCGTTATGAAAAATACACTGGCCATAAAAGGAACTTCCAACTCTGCTGGTTTAGATATCAGGGCAGTTTCCACAGGTGGAAGCAAAGCAAGTACAACTTATGGCGGAGTGATCGGTGCTGTATCCGGCAGCAGTTATGTGGAAATCGAAAATGTGTCTGCTTCCACAGCAGATATGAAAAACAGTAATACCACAAGTGTTGGCGGTCTGGTGGGAAAGCTGAATGACGGTTTCCTCAATGTGGGAAATGTGACAATAACTACAGCAGATGATAATGATCTTGCAAACGAAGCAGATCAGGTGGAAGGTCATGGCGGTCTGATTGGTCATCTGGTAAAGGGGGTACTGCGCCTTCACGGAGAGACAAATTTAGAGAATCAGAAGATTACAACTGCTTATAACCATGTAGGACAGATTGTGGGATGCAACGAAAATGGTCTGATCTATGCGCTTGGAAATGGTAATAGTCTGGATGTAGACGGAAAAGGCTGGAGCCTGACCCGTTATTCTGGTACGGATCGAGGCGGCTCAGATATTGGAAACTGGGGGGCTGTGATTCGACTTGGGGGAAATCTGTCTGAAGGCGAAGATGGAGTCTTTACCTTTAATGAAGAAGCTCATACTGTTACGATAAACAGTTCTGTAGAGAATGGAACTAAGGCGAATATCAATGGTGCAAATCAGTTTGCGGCATATGCGCTGGCATTCGAGTTTTCCATGACCGATACGGGAAAGACGGAAGCACTGAATCTTAAGAGTAAGGTAGATCGGGACCAGGAACAGACAGTAAATCTGACCGGAGATGTAAAGCTTACCAATACAGGTATTATTGGCATCGGTAAGGATAACGTAGAGAAAGGTAAGGCACATCAGTTCAAAGGAACGCTGGATGGTGGCAATTATACGATTACATTGGATATTGGAGCTGCATATGACAAAAATATTTCTGAAAATGATCTTGCCGCCGGACAGCTCTATGCAAAGCGAAGCGACCAGCGAGATACGCATTACAGTCTGGCACTGATTCCCTTTGCCGGGGATATAACAATTTCCAATCTTACGATTGATGGTAATGTCATCTGCAAAATACCGAAGACGGTAAATCAGGAAGTAAAAGACATCAAATATCCAGCATTTGTCGCAGGGGCAATAGGCCTGGCAAGTGGAAAGACAGAATTCAACCATGTTACAGTAAATACCAAGAGTTCTGTAACAGAAGAAGCAACAGATGCAAAGAAGCTTCTGGCCTGGCAGGGAGGATTTCTGGCTCGATGCGAAGGAAGTACGTTAACCTTTACAGATTGTACATGGGGGAATACTGCGAGCCTTGATGATGAACGTGATACCGACAACCATAGAATCGGCGGCCTTGCGGCGGAAGTGATGGGTGGCTGTACCGTAACTGTAAGTAACACGACCTTAAGCGGTTCCATTACATCTGCATCGCAATCCAATGCCAATGTCGGCGGTCTGATCGCAGTCAGCCGTGGGGAAGATTCGAATAACAAGGCAAACTCCAGCACGATAAAGATTTCTGAATTATCGGTAAAGGGTGAGACGGTCACAACATCATTAGCCACAACAACCAGCGGCGGTCTGCTGGGCTACCAGTGGAAGAATACGAATGTTGAGTTTGCTGCGAATGCCGGAGTGACCATATCAGGCTCGACGCTAAATGCAGGCACTGCCCAGTTTGGTGGACTTGTCTATCAGGCAACTGGATACTGGAAAGCAACCGCAACGGACAGCATTGTATTTACAACAGGCACAAATAATCAAGTAAATACCTTTACAGGAAAATCAGAGAAAGAGAATCCAAGTGGTCTGCTGGTGGGAACCGGTCTGCTTACAGAAACGAATGCAGATCAGACCAAGACAACCTCTGCCCTCTATCTGGAAGTGGGCACATGGGGAAGTGCGGCGGATTCCGCTTATAAAATTAACGAGGGTGCAGTTGCCCTGAACATCGGCAATTCAGAGTACTTTGATGAACTGGCTGGCATTACCAGATTTGATGATGCCGGAAACAGCAATGCAGTGGTTTCCCTTGCGGTACGTGGCAGCAGTGGGAACGCAGCTTTGATTGATAAAGACAGCAAGACAACAAATACATATACGGGTCAGATAGACAAAAAAAATTATAAAAACACAAAGACAAGATACTACTACAATCTGGACAGCTACAGAAAAGACAAGTATACAACGGATCTTAAAAATATCACTTCGGAACCGGATTTAGTTTTGTGGAGTGCAGCCCAGTATGCTGCAGAAAATATCAGAACGTGGTTCAGGGAAAAAATCACCAGTACACCAGATAATCCTTTTGTGACAAGCATATCCGGAAACCTGAATCTGGATGGATATTCGTATTATCCGGTGACACCGCTTACCCCGGTACATATTGGCTCGGAAAGTAATACTGGTTCAGATACAAACCTGACCTTTGCCTACGATGCGATGAATACGATAGAAGAAACAAATAAATCGTTCTCGGATGCAGAACATCAGCATTACCTGATGCAGCACGGATTGCTCTATAACACTTCTCATGGTGTGCTGGTAAATAAGACTTCTTTTGCGGGTGTGGTAGGAAAAGAAAAATTTAAAAGTGAAGAAAATGCAGACGGTTCAGACAACGGTACACAATATAATTCCGGTGCACTGATTTATGGAAGTGTCATCGGAAATCCGATCAGCAACATTGTTGGAATCACTCTGAAAAATGTGACATTGGATGGAATCAGAGTGACAGGTGTGGAAAAAGACAATGGCATCACCTATGCGCCACTTCTGATCAATCGAATTGCAAAAGCAGCAAAATTGACCGTAGATAATCTCTCCACCTGTGACAAATATATGACAGGAGAGGGCAATAATCAAGAAACTGCGTATGCTGCAACCAGTCTGGTCGGCTCCGTCGGTGACAAGACAGCATCCAAGCTGACTCTTTCATTTTCCAATATTGCACTGGACGGACGTGTAGCCGAAGATTCAGAAAAATCTACCTCTGTGTGGAATAATAGAACCGAGCAGGTAGAGTATCACACAACTCATACGATATTTACCCGGGCAATCCTTATGGAGTACTTTATGTATTCTTCCGATGGTTCCGGTACGTATAACTTTAACAGTACCGATAATAAAGTTACTTATGGTGTGGAGCTGACGAATACAGGGACAATTGGTCGAAATCCGGATAAGCAGTATCAGTACTATGATGTGGACAGCTATATCACAGATCAGAAGAATAAAAATGCGAATGAAGCTTATGTGAAAGACAGATATAAGGACACGAATTTTCTTCGTTATGTCAGGGTAGCACAGAAGATTGAAGAAAGTACATATGAGCTGGATATCAACCAGAAATCTACTGGTCTGCTGAAAGGCTGCGGTACCTATGGGGATCCGTATATTATTGAAGACGCACTTCAGCTGAGTTCACTGGCTTCTTATATCAGTACCCCGGGCAGTATTTCAAACTTCCAGGTAGTATTTAATTCAAAAGTCCTGGAAAGTCAGACACAGACAGCAGAGAACTACCATACGCAGGGGAATGCTGCTTCTGCTACTACAGGCACGGATATTATCTATACATGGGAAAATAATGCATGGAAAGCGGATGAAGCAACAGATACAATAGATACAGCTAAAGCAACCAGCTATCTGTTAAATGCGTATTACAAAATCGAGAAAGACATTACGATTTCCGCAGAAACCTTCAGCGGACTTGGTACACTGACGAATCCATTCAGCGGTGTGATTGTTGGTTCAGCTGATAACGGCAATCCCACTACTGTAAAGATGAATGGATCGAACGTGAACAAAGACAGCTTCGGCGGTCTGATTGCCTACAGCCGTGGAAGCGTAGTAAAAGATCTGACGGTGGACTATTCAGAGGCAAAGATTCAGATGCAGGCTGCAAGTTTGCCGGGAACAGATAAAAATCCATTCTTTGGCGGAGTTATTGGTTATTGCATGGGTGGTGATACCATTATTGATCATGTGTCCGTACAGTATAATGAAAATACAGTATCATTTAGCGGTGACTATGAAAAGTTAATAGCTGCCGGAGGATATGTCGGTCTGGTTGGTGGGGCAACCAACGTAACCGAAAAGAGTGACTATGAAAAAACCGGCGGTGGAGTAGTTTTCCGCAATATGGATAGTACAAAAAATACCTTTACGACGGTATGTGCAGAAGCGGCCGGTACAAAGAAAACAGTAGAGATGTTAAATGATGATGGCACACCCAATGGTAAATCAACTACAAATGGCGGTGACTATTTCTATCGCAACCCCTATGTTGGCCGTGTATTAGATGGCTATGCATGTGCAGAAAAATGTACTGTAAACAATACCGATAAAAACTATACCATTCAATGTTTACAGGCAGGGAAAAGTGACCTGACGGTATCCGAGGAAAATGATGTATTAAACGCTACTGTAGCGTCTGCACAGGGATTGTGGCTGCTGTCCGCGATTGTAAACAGCGGTGCAGGAGCGATGGATTCTACAGGAAGTTATACGGATGTAGACGGCGAGGTGGTTGATGCGTATCAGTATGGAAAACCACGTACTGCGACGTATGAAGGAATCGGAACAGATGCGGGAACAGATGCAGGTACAAGGCTTGCAGATGAAAAATACTGGGGTGGAAATGCAGGTTCTGCAGGAAGTGATGTTGCAAAAAACAGAGTTTCTTATCTGGTGAAGAACTATACAACAGATATCACAGCAGCAAGGCTGGCAGGAAAGAGCAGTGATACAAAGACAGTTACGAATATCCCGGTTAATCTTATATTCAGTGTAGAAAGCATTGATATGACTGCTTATGGCAATGGATTCCGGGGAATTGGATGCAGTTATGGGGAGAATAAGGTTGTTTGGAATAATGATTGCAGTATTCCAAAAGTATATCGGCGGAATCTTCTGATAAAGAACATTTCTGGTAATGAAAAAAATGCCACAAAGATTATATTAGACATGAATCAAAATGAGTACGGAATCGAATATACAGATGGTTCATGGCGAAATCAGGGAGCAGGAGTATTTGTCGATTTTCATTTTACAAAAGAGTGTAGTGTGAGCAATCTTGCAATATCAGGAAATGTTAAGATCGGTCTGTTTAATAAAACAGATCCAAATTTGTGCCGTGTGGAAGAATCAGATAACAAAATAGGTGTTGGTGGATTCGCTGCGAGAACGGCCAATTCTACAGGTAAGGTTATTTTTAATGATTTTTCTCTAGCGAACATTGATGTATATGGCGGCACAATGACAGGTGGAGCCATTGGTTATATTGATGGATATAATAATTCTAAGAGAGATGTAACTTTTGACAACTGGTCTATTGAGAATGTAAAGGTATCAAAATGGGTTAAGAACGATGGCAGTTCAGGTGGTTTAATTGGATGGAATGTTGGATATGGTACTTTGGAAATCACAAGAGATTCTAATAAGGATGTTAATATCAACAATCTTAAAGTTACTACAATTTCAGATATATATGGTACAGCCGCAGCAGGAGGCCTTGTCGGCGCTTGTGATTTTTCTGGTGTGAATATTGAAAATGTGAATGCAAATAATGTGATGGTTACCGGAGAAAAAGTTCGAGATATTGGTGGTTTGGTTGCAGGCAACAGAAAGGTGACAAATATTAATATTGACATTAATGTGACTGTGACTAGCTGTGTCCTACATTCGATTGAAGTAAACAATCCGATAGATAGTAACGAAGCTTCTACAGGAGGCATAATTGGATATCATAATAATCCATTGGCTATTTTTGGGGTAACCATGGATTGTAATTCAAAGATTAACGGACAGCAGTACACAGGTGGTTATGTAGGTCAGTCAAAAGCCAAGGTTCAGATCATGAGTTGTTCGGAAAAGGATACCTATGTAAAGAGTGATAGGCGAAACTGGATTGGCGGTTTTATTGGTTATCTGAGTAGTGGATATACAGCAACATTCCAAACATGTAAGGAAGAAAAGGTGAATATTCTCGGGCGGTATGTTGGTGGTCTTGTCGGAAACAATGATGGGAATATACTTGCATCGAATGTAGAATTTAATCAGGTCATAGCAGTTACTAAATATATGGATACCAAACGTGCAGGATTATTGACAGGATCTACAGATAATTTGTCTGCTATAAATAATAGTGTGAAAGGCTACAATATTCTTGCAGAGTCGTGCAAAGTCGGATATGCTGCAAATCTAAAAGTTGAAGATTTATCAGGTGCGTCGATTCAGCCGCTTAAAAACGATGTAGGCTTCTGGATTGGAATAAGTGGTTCAAATGATGTTATTAATCTGACAGCAGTTTCTGCCTCCGGCACTGTTTTACCACAGAAAGACATTGGAACTCAAAAAGGTTCTGCTACCATCATCTACGCCGATGCCACTGCCACCCAGACCTATCAGCCAACCGCCTCCACAGCGAAACCATCCTCTTCCGCCAGCCCATGGGTAGATGTCAACCCGAAGAGTGATGTGCCTTTTGCAGATGGAACAGTTATGACCGGTAATGCGGCAGAAACTAGAACAGCCAGAGCAATTTTAACCGAACTGGGCAGTGCCTCTCATGATGCAGCTTACTACTGGAATGTAGACTATAGCACGAAAGTCAGTGTAAAAAACTGCTAAGTCAAACAAACGACGCGTATCTTACTACTTACAGCGTCGAAGAAAACGCAACCACAACGGTAGACAAAAATGTTGACTTTCCGGTGCTTGTTGTAAATAATACCGCAGATGTGGATGGAATGATCTGGGATTATATTGCGGCAATGACAAATGTGAGCAATGGAGATACGGTGAAGAAACAAACGAAAGACATTACAGCAACGAGTTATAAATGGGACAGCAAGACTCATAATTTTGCACCTCAGACAAATGCAAGCTTAAGTGTCAGCTCAGGAAAGAAGCTTTCCATCACCCCGAATGCATATGATAACCAGTGCAGTCAGTTTACCTTGCTGGATGTGACCTACATAGATCCGACCTACATAGAACCGACAGACGCCACAAACACTACAAACCCACATATTTTCCATCTGTACATTCCGGTGCTTGTGAAAAAGGTTCTCTATATCCATTTCAAAACAAGATTCCTTGCGGGAACGGATTACTGTGCAGCGGATTATCCAATGAATGATAAAGCAACCAATCATTATGCAACCGCAGATTTCAATGAACCATTGACGGCATTGATAGAATACAGCTATGAGAAAGAGACAGACTGGCAGTCCATGCTGGACAATGGTGAGAATCTGCTGTGGTATTATGACAAGGTTCTGGATCTGGCATGGGGCAGTACGGGTAATACACAAAAACTGCTTCCGGAAGGAACGAAGCTGACTTTGGTAGACAGGCAGACCAAACAGTATTATATTTATACGACAGGCGGAAACGAGGATTTGTGTAGCTTTAACCTTGCAAATATGACAGTGCCAGGCAGTACCGGTCAGGGTCAGACACCTCAGAAATTCGTTCCGGTTTATATCTGCGATTTACTCGGGCTGAAGGCAGATTCGGTATCGGAACCGCAAGATGGAACAACCTATTATGTGAAGGAGACAGATCCGTCCAAAGCAACGGTCAGAATCGGCGCAGACTATTACCGGAAAGCGGAAGAAGAGGACAAAGATGCAGAAAAATATCGGATGACAATACCGGAAACAGATACTTCTTTGAATTCACAGGAATGGAAGGAAGAGTACTATCTTACCATTCAGATTCCAAAAACAGATGGAGTGTCCATTGTAAACAACCGATTGTATGCCGCAACAATGTCACGCAAGGAAGGTACGCTGCCGGCTGTTATTAAATCGGATAAGAAGGCGGATAGTTCTGCTTACGTAGTATACAATGGAGTTCAGCAGACGTTCAGCATTTCCACCAGCCGTATTCATAATGGAAGTCCGATGGGAGATACTGCGATGGAAAACGGAGACGGTATCAAAATTAAGCTGACAGGTGAATTGTGGCTGACAGAGGCAGGGCAGGCTCAGTTCAAGTCACTTGGACCTTCCGAAGTTTATCACGAGTTTGATATCAGCCTGAAAAAATATTTGGAAAAGGCGGCTGGAATCAATGGTGTAATCGGTACAGAAAACATCCAATATATATATCAGTTTTCAAAATCAGATGGAACAAAAATCTATTCAGAAGAAGGTAAGAATTCAAACGCAGTCGGACTTGAAACGATGTCGCTTCGATATGGAAGCAGCGAGTTGAAAAGTGCATTAGAAAAGGCAGACAGTGAGAAGAATGCGATAACAGTTACAGCTGAAATCACACTTACTTATGATGGCGTGGATGATTTTCCGGTAAGGGGCACCGCAGATACAAACAGTAGTGGTACATCCGTTGTTGGTGTGTCACGTATTGCCAATACATCTACGCAGCTGCCGATTACAGAAAATAAAAAACCGGAAGAAGATAACAATCGTTATTACATTACAAACCCATCCAAAGCGATCCTCAGATATTCCAGCGTAGATGGAAGCGGAATCGGAGATACGACGCAGCAGCTTGGAGTCAACCCGAGTGATGCAGCAAAGAACCGCTCCGACATGATCTATACAAGAGCGGATTATGATTATTCCAATGTGGATGCAGAAACTCTTTCCAAGGCTGCAGCCATCCGCTATAAAATGGAATTGTTCCAGAAAAACGAGAATGGAACTTATGATGAAACAAAACCGTTGGAAATTGGAGCTTATCTCCAGAATATTGTCAAAGATTCAAAATCAGATGATACTTCCGGAAATGGTGATAAAGCATATCAGTGGGAGAACAATTTTGTATCGGACGATACGAAGCACCAGTTTGCGCAATTTACCTTTACGCCATTGACCGGCGGGAAATTTGAAAAAGAGCAATATACTTATGCAAATTACAGAGTGCGCCTGACTGCGGTTCTGCTCGATAAAAGCGGAAGTGAACTGGATGGTACGAAAGCAACGGATTATATCATCTATACAAATGCCCGGATCTATCAGGATATGATAGACAATAATTAAGATACCAGGGTCAAAAGGGGCAAAAAACCTTTTGACCCCAACATTTAATTAAGCGATCCGGCAGCAAACAAAATGTTGCCGTTCGCCGGAAAATGGCGGACGGTAACAATAAAAAATGGGACAGAAGCGAGGTGAAAAGGGATGCGCTGGAAAAAAGGAAAAGAAGAGCTGACGGCAGAAGAATACAGACAGAAAGCGCAGAAACAGATAGAGCTTCTGAAAAATCAGTGGAAAATCTTTTTCCGGACGGGAATCATCGTTGTTGCAGCTTTCATTGTGATGATCGTTGCAAGTATTGCATGGTTTGTCAGCAATACCAGGGTCGATGCGACTGGTGCTGCTATCCGGCCTGCGGATATGCCCTTCGATCTTGCCGCGGCAGGGACAAAAAGTGATGAAGATGCAGATCGAGGCATATATGACAAACTTCTGACAGTATCCTCTGGAGCTTTAAGAGAGATAGACGGGAAAAAATACTGGTCTACCGATGGAAGCCACACTTCCATCTGCTGGGCTGTTATACCGGAAAGTAATATGAACAATACGGGTGAGGATGGAAAGCCGACAGGGATTGAGCCGGGGTCTTATGGAAAAATGACATTTTACATCATTCCCAATAAGGATGGTCCGCTTAAAGTAACGTTAGATCTGGTTCTGACCGGATATCAGATCACGGATGGCAAAAAGAATGAGGAGAATGTGACCAAAAATGATTTAACGGAAGTTACGGATCCGTCGCTGCAGCAATTGCTGGAAGGACACGTTCTTTTGTTTGCGGGATACAATGAGAAGGCGGGGTGCTATAAAGGCTGGATATCCCGGGATGCAGGAGAGTGGAGTATGAGGCCTAGCAGTGAAACGGAAGCGGCTGTCCTTGAATCAAAGAGTGGAAAGCTGACCTGGAACAATACGAATGCCAAAAAAGACACTGCTTATCCGGTTACGATATACTGGATCTGGCCGGAAAGGCTGGAGTCGTATCTGAGAAAAGCAGACGGCTATAGCGGAAAGAATCCGCTGCTGTTTCCGGAAAATCTATCAAGTGAGGAGAATGCACTTTTGGCATTGCCGGAGAACCTGTTTGCGACGATGAGCAAAGTGGAGAAGAATTCATCATCGAACCGTTATTTCCGGTGGGAAGATTCTGCAAAATTTCAGGAAAATGTTACAAAAGATACGCTTTCACAGATACGGGAGAAATTCAATCCGGCTCTCTATTCTATGGTCGCGGCTTACTATGATTCAGCAGACCAGTATCTTGGGAAAAACGTCCAGTATGTGCAGCTGAAACTGGATGCGCAGTAAAACCGGACAAAAACGTGGCAAAGAAGGAGGTGCTTCCATGAAGGAGCAGACAGAGAGACAGCAGGATGAGGGCAGGCAGGGGAAGCACAGGATGCGGCTGACGCGGAAAAAACGGGTTGTCATATCTGTGATTCTGGCGTTTTCTGCCCTTCTGGCGCTGCCGGTTTTTGCCTGGCTGTATATGCATCGAAGCATGGAGACGATAACGAAAGTAAATATGCCAAACGCATTGCTGATCGGAGCCGGAGATGCAAAACCGATCCAGCAGCTGGAGCTGAGCAATATTGACGTTTCCGGGGCGCAGAAGTATAAAGACGTTGTATTCTGTGTGTACAGCACAAAGCCGGGACTGGCTTATCATCTTCAGCTGGCACATACTACGAATATTGGATTTTCGTATGAAATTGATAAGGCATCTATAGAAACGGATGCGGTGAATGGAAGTATTTTTTATCTGGGGGATTACTATAAGAAAGGTAGTAAGTTGGCAGGAAACTATTTAAATAAAGAGACAGAAAGCAACTATGCAACAAATGCTTATCATGAGAAAACATATGAAAAATATGGGAATGTTCAGATATCAGCAGAGCCTCTTTATTGGAAGACAGCCAGTCAGGAAAAACTTCCGGATGAAAGGCAAAAGCCAGATAAAAATGGGAATTATGTGAACTATTATATTCTGCATATCACCTGGGATGAAACGGTACAGAACAACAAAGAAACGGATATGATTTATATTATGGCGGGCTGAGTAACAGCAAAGTCACTGCATGAAATGATGGCAGACAGCAGAGAAGACGGGATGAAAGAAGGCATGGAGAAAGGCATGACCCTGGGTTTGACGAAAGGTCTGGAAAAAGGCAGGATTGAAGCGCTGTCAGACTTATTAAAAAAAGGAACGATCAGCATTCAGGATGCCGCCGATTGCATGGCAATGTCTGTGACGGAATTTAAGAAGCTGGTCAATACGTATTCCGTCTGATTCTGAAAAACCAGCTGACAAAAAAGCGTGTTATAGCAAAAATTGAAACGATTCAGAGCCACATCTTGATGCCGCTGTGTTGCATCTCGATGTGGCTTTTTGATATAAAAAATGGAAGAAAAGAATACCCATTCATGCGCACATGATTCGTATTCTTTTCTTCCATTTTTTATGGCTCTGAATTGTTACAAATTTTCTCAGAACCGCAGTTCCCTGCACCGGTTCAGGCATGCAAAGATTTCCTGCCGTCTCGGCCGTGCCAGGTCGCTGGGTCTTCCAGGAGCGAGAAGAGAAGCAAGGCCTTTTTCATCCATCTGTTTTTCCAGCAGATCCACCACCTGCACCAGTGTTTTCTTACTGTCCATTTTGTGTCCGGCGGCTTCTAAAAGAAGCGCAGCCAGCCCGTTCAGCTGTTCACTGTCCGTGAGCTGTTCCACGGCGCGCAGATCCGTCAGAGATTTGTTGATGAGGATGGATTCCTGTCCCATCACTTTGACTTTCGTGCGGTCACTTCCCGTCAGGCCTTTACCCGGCTGCGGGCAGCGATGGAAGGCTGGAACGGAAAAGGGACGCACGGAGGCAGTAAACGGCGGAAATTCTGCGGCTGTGGTTTTCGCGCGATCCGTAATGTCATAAGGAACGTATTCTTTCATCTGAATGACAGTGTCTGCCACGTGGAAGTAAGAACCGGAGCTTCCGGCAACGAGAATCGACGAGATGCCGAGCTTCTCATACAGATCCCGCACGCGGCTGATAAACGGTGTGATCGGTTCCTCGCTGTCGGCAACGACGCGCTGCATCAGCTCATCGCGCACCATAAAGTTGGTGGCGGACGTATCCTCATCGATCAGAAAGAGGCTCGTGCCGGATTCGATGCCCTCGATCACGTTGGCAGCCTGCGAGGTGCTTCCGCTGGCATCGGCGGTCGAGAATGAAGTCGTATCACTCTTTCCGGGAAGATTGTGGATGAAGAGGGAGATATCGACGTTGCTGATGCTTCTGGAGTCCTCGGAGCGGAGCTTTCCGGCGCTTGCATCGGTGATGACATATTCACGGCCGTCCCCGGCGATGTGGTTGTATACGCCGCGCTCAAGAGCCTGCAGCAGGGTAGATTTTCCATGGAAGCCTCCGCCTACGATCAGTGTGACGCCGAGAGGAATTCCCATGCCGGAAACAGGTCCGCGGTTTGGAAGATCGAGGGTAACGCGCAGGGATTCCGGTGAGGTAAACGGAACGGCGTGCTTCATCGGCAGATCGGAAACACCGGTCTCGCGCGGGAGAATGGAGCCGTCGGCGATGAAGGCAGTAAGCCCTTTTTCTTTTAATGCGGAACGGATCGCCTGCTGGTCCTCACAGAGATAGGCGACGTTGGCGCATGCTTTCGGATCCAGAGCACGGTAGAACAGCGATTTTTCCACGCAGCCGGGCAGAAAGTCGAAAAGAATGCGGATCAGCTCCTGCGAGGCGATGGTGCGGCCGTTAGCCGGAAAGCCGATTTCCGTGTTGACGACAAGACTGCCGTCGGAAGGATTCAGAACACAGGCAGTACGCTCCAGAATTTCCTGCCCGCAGCGGCTTATCCCCAGCAGACCACTTTTGCCGGAACCCTTCGCGCGGAAGGAATACGGTGCGATAGTGCGCGCAAACTGGCGCAGCAAGTAATCCTGGAGGGCGACGCGCTTTTCATATGTGTCGTAGAGAAAAGCCGGAAACGCAGCGGTTTTGCCGCTGATATGAACGCTGACGCGCGATGGAGCGGCGAACGGATCGCCCTGCACGTGGTCGATGGAGAGTGTGTAGCGCGGAAACTGATAGGCACCGCGGGTAGATTTATAGGCGGGATAGCTTTTGTGATTGATACTGAATAAAAGCTGTTTCAGGTCATTTGCAGATTGCATAAAAAAAACTCCTTTCAAAATAAAAAAGGTGAGGCTGCCGTACAGAG
>OHCC01000412.1_pt1 | contig 32961 bp, 29 predicted proteins | sample 1577521 | NCBI WGS metagenome assembly OHCC01 (sample SAMEA3879533, study PRJEB24766) | human gut metagenome | biome: human-associated habitat; feature: feces | place: USA | collected 1985/1987
CGGCTCCCATGTAGCCGGTTAAGAAAATACGTATCATAAGCGCTTACCTTTGCGTACAAAGGTAAGCAATTCTATTCTGAGAGATTTACTATCAGATAAAAATTTTAATGCGTTCGCTCAAATCATCAAATTCCTTCCCGCCCGGTTCGGCCACAGGAGTACCGAAAGGCATCTGTGCAATCAACTGCCAGGTTTCGGGAAGATGCCACGTGCTGCGTACATCTTCGTCAATCAACGGGTTATAGTGTTGCAGCGAAGCGCCCAGACCTTTATCTTCGAGCATGGTCCAGATGGCTAACTGATGCATGGCAGAAGTATGTTGCGACCACGTCGGGAAATTCTCATGATAAGTAGGGAATTGTTTTTGCAGTCCTTCCACAATGGAACGATCTTCAAAAAAGAGTATCGTGCCATATCCGCAAGAGAACGAAGTATCGATCTTCTTCTCCGACTGGCGATATTGTTCTTCGGACAGGCGTTCTTCCAACTGATCCTTCACGATTCTCCATAATTTCTGATGTTCGTCCCCCAGTAACAACACAATACGTGTAGTCTGTGAGTTGAATGCCGAAGGCACATGCTTTACTGCTGTACGGATGATGTGTACAATTTCCTCGTCCTGAACCGGAGAGTCGTTACTGATAGAATAATAGCTACGCCGATGCTCCAATGCTTCGGCAAATGTCCGTTCTCTGACCATATTTAATCCTTTCTTTTCGTAATTATCATTTTTGTCTTATATAGTGAAACAAGTGAAAGAGTGAAGTTGTTCGAAGTTGTAGAATATATTTGTACCTTTGCACCCAATTATGAGTAAAGAGAAGTTTTACGTTGTATGGTCAGGCGTCAATCCGGGGATTTATACTTCCTGGACAGACTGTCAGTTACAAACCAAAGGCTACGAAGGAGCGAAATATAAATCGTTCGAGACGCGCGAAGAAGCGGAAAAAGCCTTTGAATCTTCTCCGTATGAATATATCAAACGATCCTCTCCGGGTGCTCCCGCCCAAAAGAAAGATGTGAATGCTCCCCTTCCTTCATCTGTCGTAGAGAATAGCCTTGCCGTAGACGCTGCCTGTAGTGGTAATCCCGGAGCTATGGAATATCGCGGTGTACACGTAGCCAGCCGACAAGAAATATTCCATTTCGGTCCGGTATATGGTACGAATAATATCGGCGAGTTCCTTGCTATCGTCCACGGACTTGCCCTACTGAAACAGAAAGGCTTCGATATGCCCATCTATAGTGACAGCGTGAATGCCATCAGTTGGATCAAGCAGAAGAAATGCAAAACAAAGCTACCCCGTGAACCCAAAACAGAAGAACTTTTCAAACTAATAGAGCGTGCCGAAAAGTGGCTACGGGAAAATACGTATACTACCAAAATTCTGAAATGGGAAACCAAGCAGTGGGGAGAAATACCTGCTGACTTCGGAAGAAAATAGGCCTGTACAGGGCTTGAATTAAATGACGCATCATCCTACACCCGCTATTTTTGAGAAAATTGAATAACCACTTGAAAACAAGTAGTGTTATGGTCCGGAATAAGCAATGTTGCGGATGATTAGATTGCTTGTTCTCATCCACAACAAGCAATCTAATTTCAGACAAGTCTGATTTCGTTAAGCGAAATCTGTAAGCGACATGTGAAAAGCGAGTAATATATGCGTATAAACACTCCTTTTATACAAGGAGAATTTACTATTGATTATCAAGGTGTTGCAAAGGATCAATTTCTTGCCGACAAGAAGTTGGGAGTTTGTTGACAAGAAGTTAACTTCCTGTCGTCAAACTCCTAACTTTTTGTAAAAGGAGAAATAGCTTTTTTTCGGTTTCCTTACACAGCGTAGTTGATAGTACGAATGGTCTATGTGTTCAATCATCTGCATTAAAAAGGCCGAACACTTTTCTTTCATCTTGCCTCGTCTAGCGGCTATATATCGGTGGTATTGGATATATAGATACTGCATGTCCGATATATAGATGTGACACGTCCGATATATAGATGCTGCACGTCCGATATATAGCTAATATATTCAGAACATGAGTTTTGACCAAAGGAAATGTACATTAAAAACCAAGAAAAAGAAGATTATTCTTTTAGGAAACAGGAGGTAAGCACTGATTCAAAGCAACATGAAGACAGGCACAAATTCCAGTGGTGTAGGCAAATACCTTTCCTACACCCGCATATAATTTTGCCTACACCACACACCGTTCTATTAATGAGACGATTAAGTCTCCGGGTGTAGGATGTAGGCAGAATTAATAAATCTTTCTATTCAGAATCGTTTTTTGATCAAGACAGAGATTGCATATCATTCAAACGTTTATAGTATCCATTCTTCTCCAACAAAGCTTCGTGCCTGCCACGTTCCACAATTTCTCCTTCATAGAGTACGCAGATTTCATCTGCATTTTTAATGGTAGAAAGACGGTGGGCAATAGCAATTGTAGTACGGGTTTTCATCAAACGCTCCAAAGCTTCCTGCACCAGACGTTCGGACTCCGTATCAAGAGCAGAAGTAGCCTCATCAAGAATAAGAATAGGCGGATTCTTCAAAATAGCACGGGCAATACTGATGCGTTGGCGTTGTCCTCCGGAAAGCTTGCCACCACGGTCACCAATATTTGTGTTGTATCCATGCTCTGTCTCCATAATGAAATCATGCGCATTGGCAATCTTCGCCGCCTCCATCACCTGCTCCAGTGTGGCGTTTTCCACACCAAATGCTATGTTATTAAAGAATGTATCATTAAACAGAATCGCTTCCTGATTTACATTTCCTATCAGACCACGCAAATCATGAATACGGAAATTCTTGGTACTAACGCCATCAATCATGATTTCACCGAAATGTATGTCATGGTAACGCGGAAGCAAATCTACCAGCGTAGATTTTCCCGACCCGGACTGCCCAACCAATGCAATCGTCTGCCCCTTCGGAACAACAAGATTGATATGTTTCAAAACTTCCCTCTTCCCATCATAACTGAAAGAAACATCCTTAAACTCGATTTGCCGGTTCATGCCATGCAGAGGAAGCGGGTTTACGGGTTCCTTAATAGGATTCTCAGCCTTCAGAATCTTATCCACACGTTCCATGGAAGCCAAACCTTTCGGGATGTTATATCCTGCTTTTGCAAAATCCTTCAACGGATTAATGATGCTATACAGAATAACCATATAGAAAATGAATGTAGGAGCTTCCAGCGAAGAATGCTCATCGCCCAAAATCAGCATACCGCCAAACCAAAGCACCAATACAATCAAAAGCGTTCCCAGGAACTCACTCATCGGATGAGCCAACGCCTGACGAACGGCCACTTTATTGGTCGCATCACGCAGTTCATTACTGCATCTGGTAAAGCGATCCACCATCTTATCTTCTGCAATAAACGCTTTAATGATGCGCAAGCCCCCCAAAGTTTCTTCCAATTGTGACATGGTATCACTCCATTTGCCCTGCGCTTCCAAAGATTGGCGTTTCAGCTTCTTGCCGACCTTTCCCATCAGCCACCCCATTCCGGGAAGTACTACGATGGTAAACAGGGTCAACTGCCAACTTGTTATAATCAGCGTTGTAAAATAAAACAGGATCAAAATCGGATTTTTCAGCAACATATCCAACGAACTGGTAATGGAGTTTTCTATTTCTCCCACATCACCACTCATACGGGCAATGATATCTCCTTTCCGTTCCTGAGAGAAAAAACCAAGTGGTAAGTGCATCACTTTCGAATAGACCATGATACGGATATCACGAACAACTCCTGTACGCAAAGGAATCATTACCGCAGAAGATCCAAAGTAGCAGGAAGTTTTCAGCATCGTCATAAGGGCTAGGAACAGTCCCATAAACAGAAGTGTCATTATCGGGCCATGAACCTCTATCAACTGAGTAACATAGTAATAGAAATTATTTATTGCTACATCTTTCAAGTCATCGCTGCCCCACTCCATGAAGTGATATACTTTCTCTCCGCTACCCGTCTTGAACAGAATATTCAGAATTGGAATCAGCAGAGTGAATGAGAATACATTGAAAACAGCCGATAAGACATTGAGCACAATCGCCCACCCTATATACTTCTTATATGGCGACACAAAACGCCGCATCAATTGCAGGAATTCCTTCATCATTGCTTGGTATTAATGAATTAGGGGCGCAAAGATACAAGAAATATCTTTAAGATAAAGAAGATAAATTTAATATTAACGAGATTTATCTATACAACCCTCAATAAACAAGCCCTGTAGCTCATTTATATAGATCACAGAATGATATCGGAAAAATATATTGTATCTTTGCGCCCGGATATAAAACAAACGCTTTATTATGACAAAGATCGATAAGTCCGTACTGACATTCGGAATCACTATTTTCCTGAAATTCATGTTATTCGACATACTATGGTGTATCCCGACTACTTTTGCTTCTCTTTCTACAGTTGAATGTTATACAACAAAACTGATAGCCACACTTATATTGCTTATCCCTTACGCCTTCTTCCGTATGTGGAAAACAGAGACGCTCATCATGTTCCTGCTGGATTTCCTGCTGATAGCCAATCTTATGTACTTCAGAACCTATTATACCGCCATTCCTCTGAACAGCTACGGATTATCAGGAAACTTAGCCGATTTCACCGGAAGCGTTTTCGACTCTCTTCGCTGGTATGATATACTTTTCCCATTATCCACCCTTGCAGCAGCCGTCGTTCATCGGCGTACAAAAACTGCACATCAGAAGCGTCCCGCACCGGTGCTTGCTTATTCTGTGGTACTTGCAGTCATCATCTGCATCTTTGGCACAGTGACCCTGATTAAAGGCGGATTTTCAAATGCATACAAGGAATATCGCGACAAAGCATATTTCTGTTCAAGCGGCCCCTCCCTCTATACCGTTTTCGGTAGCCTTTGCTATGATTTGGCAGGTCAGCAACAAAAGTTAACTCCTGAACTGGAAGCAAAGATAGAAGAATGGTTAAGTAAAAAGCCCAAACACGAAGTTGCCCTGCCGGACAATAGTACTAATCGCCGCACCAATTGCATCATCATTCTGGCAGAATCATTGGAAAGCTGGGTATTAGAGAAAGAAGTGGAAGGGCAGGAGATCACCCCCTACTTGAACAAATTACTGAAGGATTCTACCACCATCTATGCCCCACATGTACTGACACAGGTAAAAGGCGGCCGTTCCATAGATGCCCAACTTATACTCTGCACCGGACTACTACCTATCAACAGTGGTACGTACAGCAGCCAATATCCCAACCATGTTTACCCTTCGTTGCAGAAAGCCATGCACGAAAAAAATCATTCGCGCAACTATCTGTTAACCATAGATAAGATATCCACCTGGAACCAGGGCCCCATAGCCCAAAGCTTCGGCATGGATACGATTATCGCCTATCATGATTTCGAACTGACGGAAGCTTTCGGTACCCACAAACGTACCGGAGACGGCTCATTCTTTGCTCAATGTCAGGAAAAGATAGAAAAAGGGGAGATATGGAAAGAAGGGGAAAACGCATATATGCAGCTTATTACCTATTCTGGTCATGCTCCATTCATATTACCGGAATATCTCAGAGAGATTTCATTCTCCTCTGACATTCCGGAGAAGATGGGTAACTATATGATCACTGCCCGCTACACAGATAAAGCTATCGGTAAATTCGTGGAGTATCTGAAAACACTCCCTCAATATAAGGAAACGCTGATTGTAATAACAGGAGATCACGAAGGTTTAGCGTCTTATCGTGCAGAACTATGCGAAAATCCCGGTGGCAAAGGTATCGTGTCCGACAAGCTGTTTACTCCTTTCATCGTTGTCAACTCTCCCATAGGTATGCGTTACGATGAAGTGATGGGACAAATAGATATGTATCCCACCCTGCTGAACCTACTTCAACTTGACGACTACTATTGGACCGGCCTCGGAGAAAGTATCCTCAATCCTGAAAAGAAAGAATTTGCTGTAGGTTCACAGATGAATGTGGAAGGAGAAGGATATAGTCCGGAAGATGAGGATTTTGCAAAGGAGGCATATGATATTTCGGATGAGATGATACGGTTTAATTACTTTGGAAAAAAGTAAGATAATAAAGAAAACGTTCCATGTTTTTAAGAATCTTTGTTTGGAGAAACAGCAGAAAGGGCGTACCTTTGTTTGCATTCAAACCAAACTTCTAAAAAAGCATCAGTTATGGAAGAATATATAGCACCGAACAGAAAACGCATCCCCTACGGCATGATGAACTTTGCCGTGATTCGCCGTGATGATTGTTATTATGTAGACAAGACCCGCTTTATTCCCATAATAGAAGACGCGGATAAGTTTTTCTTCTTCATCCGTCCCCGTCGTTTCGGCAAAAGTCTGACGGTAAGTATGCTGCAACATTATTACGACATAGCCGCCAAAGATAAGTTTGATGCTTTGTTCGGTGATCTTTATATCGGGAAATATCCCACGCGTGACCGCAACAGCTACCTGGTGCTCTATCTCAATTTTTCTGGAATTGTCGGTGAACTGCACAACTACCGCAAAGGGCTGGATGCGCATTGCCAAACCATGTTCGACTACTTTTGCGATATCTATGCCGACTATCTTCCTCAGGGTATTAAGGAAAAACTGGATGCAAAAGAAGGAGCCGTAGAACAATTTGAGTACCTGTTTACGGAATGTAACAAAACCGGCCAAAGAATTTACCTCTTCATCGACGAGTACGACCACTTTACCAATGCCATCCTCGCCGACCCTGAGAGTTTACATCGTTACACCAACGAGACACATGGCGAAGGCTATTTACGCGCCTTCTTCAACAAGGTGAAAGCAGGAACCTATTCCAGTATCGAGCGCTGTTTCATCACCGGTGTCAGCCCTGTTACGATGGACGACCTCACTAGCGGCTTCAACATCGGTACCAATTACTCGCTCTCCCCAAAATTCAACGAAATGATAGGATTCACGGAAGAGGAAGTACGGCAAATGTTGACCTATTACTCCACCACCAGCCACTTCAACCACACTGTGGACGAGCTGTTGGACATAATGCAACCGTGGTACGACAACTATTGCTTTGCACAAGGACGTTATGGTGAAACCACCATGTACAATTCTAATATGGTGCTCTATTTTATCAAAAACTACCTTGACAACGATGGTAAAGCACCGCAGAATATGATAGAAAGCAACATCCGCGTTGACTACGAAAAGTTGCGCATGCTTATCCGTAAGGACAAAGAATTTGCCCACGATGCTTCCATCATCCAGACCTTGGTGAGTCAAGGCTATATTACCGGAGATTTGAAAGAAAGTTTCCCTGCCGTCAATATCACCACTCCTGACAACTTCGTGAGCCTACTCTATTATTTCGGTATGCTTACCATCAGCGGCACATATGAAGGTAAAACCAAACTCACCATTCCCAACCAGGTGGTTCGTGAGCAGCTTTATGCCTATCTACTGAGCACCTACGATGAAGCTGACCTTAATTTCAGCAGTTACGAAAAGAACGAGCTGTCCAGTTCACTCGCCTATCGTGGTGACTGGCAAACTTACTTCGGCTACATCGCCGACTGCCTGAAACGTTACGCTTCTCAACGCGACAAACAGAAAGGGGAGTTCTTTGTCCACGGCTTCACCCTTGCCATGACAGCCCAAAACCGCTTTTACCGCCCCATTTCTGAACAAGATACGCAAGCCGGCTATGTTGATATATTCCTCTGTCCACTGCTGGAAATCTATTCCGACATGAAACACAGTTACATTGTAGAACTGAAATATGCCAAATATAAGGATTCCGAAAGCCGTGTGGAAGAGTTGCGTCAGGAAGCAATCACCCAAGCCAACCGCTATGCTGATACGGAAACGGTGAGAAATGCTATTGGCAACACGATACTACATAAAATTGTAGTGGTGTATAAAGGAATGGATATGCCTGTATGCGAAGAAGTATAGCCCGATCCTAAAACGACACTACATATCTTCCAAACAAAGATTCGCTATGGTCAGTAAATATCTACTACGTCATAGAGTAGATTGAACCACTGACAATCAGATTGATAGCCATAAAGTAATTCTGAGGAAGTATATCTATCCGCTAGTCTTTTAAGAATCTCGAATAATTCCTAATTAGTCGACCAAGGATATGGAGCTTACATATGACGTTCCACTTCTAAAGCCAATCTTCGCATCAATATTAATTGTACGAGCTGATAATCCAAGAGCAACTACATCCGATTTCATTCACCTGTCAACAGTCCTACCATTTGTTCAATTGTCAACTTGCCTAGTACAAGAGACACTTTCTACATGTTATTTTCACAAGCTATTAGCAGTAAAACTCCACTAATAATATAATATGAATGATCTAAACTATATCACAAATAACATTTACGCATTTTTTCACTATGTTTATTAAAAACAAAGTTACCATCTCATCATACCGATTTATACAAAAGAGTTATTAAAATAAATGAGTATACGAATATATTTGATTAGAAAGCAGAAATAAGATTTATCCCAAAGAAGATACAATGTATTTCTAAAAACAGGCAAATTCAGTCCCTATTATAACAGCACTAATTATTAGCTTCAAATACAGAATATCTAAACCGGTTATAACCATTTGGTTTTCAAATCACATACAAAATTCTCTAATAAAGTGCCGCACTAAAATCTTACATCAGCCTATTAATATTAAATTCCTAATTAGAAATAATTACTTCCACATTGAAGTACTATTCAAAAAATTAGCCCCGTATAAGGCAGGAAGTAACTATCGTTAAAATTCAATTATGTTTATAAGCATCATTCTAAAATTGGAATTAGCTATAAATATTCTTATTTTTGAGAATTGTTAAACTTAAAATATTAATGCCATGAAGAAATTTTATTTTTTATTGGGAGTATTACCCATTCTTTATTCTTGTTCAGAATTTGAAGAATTACCAGACGTTAGACCTTTATCATCAGATGTTACAACACGGTTCGTTGGTGATGAAAAATACGATGTATTAGGATTTGGTTATGATGCAACAGGTGAGTATTTACATCCAATGTCAGTGAGAAATCCCGTTTTGGATATAGAAAAATACGAAGAAGATCATAAAGGACGCTTAGTCCATGGTACGCCATCATTTGGCTTTGATAGAATGTATTACGGTTTTTCCGGTTCTGACTACCTTAAAGATATTACAACAGAAACTAATGCCACTAGTACAATGAATTACGGCAGCGAGAAAGACACAGTCTTTTTTTCAGCCACTATAACCAACAACTCTTATCTAAAAACAGAATATTCATATTCGGATAAATATTCTTTTGCAAGCTTAGATGTAGTAAGAAACCGAAAGTATATACGTATAAATGACGAGGTTAGTAGTTTATCTAAGTATTTATCAACCGAGTTCAAAGAAGACTTAAATAGGTTATCTCCAGATAGAATTGTTGAAAGATATGGTACACATGTTCTAACTGATTTTCTTATTGGTGGACGTTATAACTTAATGTTTAGATCTGTTATAACAAATACTAAAGATACTTCAACAAAAAGAGAAACTGTCCATGCAGGCTTTAAATCATCTTTAGATAAAATTGGATTTAGTTATAATTTGGATCATGAAGAAACAATCCATGAAAGTCTTATCAAAGAAAATCAATACAAAGAACTATATGTACTATTTTATGGTGGTAAAGGTACAAATTTAAAATATGACTTAGAAAAAGGTAGTCCCACCAGCATAGACATACAAAGCTGGGAAAACTCTGTTTCACTAGAAAATTCTTGCTTAACAAACATTACATGGAAAGAAACATATCCTATCTATGATTTCATTTCAGATCCAATAAAAAAAGCTGCAATAAAGTCTGCTGTAATGAAACATATTGCAGCATCTAAACTAAATATATTGGAATTAATGCCATTATTTACATACTATCATGATGTAATTGGAGACCATTGCGTTACCACAGAAACTAATATAATGGAGCGTTTTGAAGGATGGAAATTCCTATGTACAGAAGGGTATATTCTAAAAAATCAACTGCCTGAAACCGTTGCTTTATATGAATATTATAATGCAGTAGGAGGAGATCATTATGTAACAACTATCCCTAATATACATAAAAAATATCCTCACTATGTATTGCTTAACCTTTTGGGCTATGTTTATAAGAATGCTACCATTGGTACTATCCCTTTAATAGAATATTATCACGATGAGAATTTTAATCACTATACCTCTACCAATACTAATATAATCGGAAAATTTTCTGGTTGGATACGATTAGATAGCCCAAATGCTGGTTATGTTTATCCCGCTGATTAAATCTGACATTTCAAATCAGTACTACTATAATCTATAATTTAAGTACATTCAAACAAATTGAGGCTACCTTACACAATCAGTCCTAATTTGTTTTTACAATTAGTAGCATACAATATGAATCAATGCTATTTATGATACATAAAATATTTAAATTCCCTAAATAACGTACCCCCCGATAAATCCCCCATATAAACATAGAATCGCTATATAAATCTAATAATTCCATAGCGATTCTATGTTTATATGGGGGATTTATCGGGGGGGGGGGGATTTATATTTTCAAACAGAGAATGCCTTTCACTATTGTAATGACATCACATAACATTCAACAGACTCAAACTTATAACCCTCATAATACCCGAGAATGGTAGTGTAAAAATGATCCACTCCATTAAAATATCGGTATAAAGGGATAGCTTCTGGATGTGGTTTAGTATATACATATCCTAATGGCCCCTCAAACCTATATCCAGATATACCTCCTGGATAATAATCTGTTGAGTAAAAATAATCTCCTCCATTCCAATACAGATAAAGAGGTACTACTTCTAGCACCTGTTCTGTATATATACTAAAAACAGCAGCTTCATATATAAGATCACCTGAGCCATAAGATGGACTATAAAATGTGCAATAGTAATGTTCTTTATCATTAAAACTTTGATAAACAAATGACGTATTCAACATTTCTATTTTTCTACTATCAATGTACCTAAATACGTCTATTAGGGAAATGATGAGCATCACTATGACTTACAATATGCACCTAAATTATGGTATGGTCAATATAAATATGAAGGAATTACTGGATATGTATACCCCATCAACGATTAGTATGCAATAAAGAGAAAATGTCCCTAAAGGTACTATAAAAATATTTCACATTCCCGATACAGCATATATAAACCATAGTACTCATTATTTTAGTTCTTAAAAGGTAGGAAGTCAAAAATTCTTCTATCACCTCTATAATTCATTCACCAAAACCAATATTAGCAATAAGGTTCTTACTTGGGAAAATGCACAATTAGCTTTGGGTAACCTGAGAAAAACACCACAACCAATCCCATGTATTCACTTTATTTTGATCAATTAAATCCAGCGCAGTAAGCCAATGTGCCTTCCTTCTCTGATCATACACCATAGTGGTACGACCTCTTTCCTATAATTATAGTTCTCCAATTCGATATCAATATTACACCATACACGTTTCCAAGTAGCCCATCCCCAACAAACTCTAAATCGGGAAAAGACATAAGAGATTAATAATGGTATTAAAACTTCACTATGCCCGGCTATTATACTAATCCTATTATCATTACGATAGCTCACAAGCATTTCTCTCACAAAAGGAAATAACATCAGATCAGGAATACAATTATCCTCCAAAATTACGACTTCCTCTTCATGTTAAAAAAAATACGAAATACTCTCATAATACCCATATTCACATCCTTTATTCTTATCTCTATACGTAAGATGCAGTTCACAGTCCCAATCAATTTGTTTTATTATATCACGTGTTTATCACACATCTCTTTCTCCTGCAGATCTCTCGACTCATCAGCAACATATAATTTCTTTGGTTTAATACCTTTTACCCTTTCAAAAACTTTAATCACCATGCAATATCTTAAAAAAATAATAAAGAGACAGCACATCGTATTCCATAATCATCCCAATTTAAATCCAACATAAAGCACACACCGAAGATATTCCAACCTCATATGCTTCGTTTTTTTTATGTCGGAGTAAAGGTGTGAAATACAAATTTGAGTCAAAAGTTTATCTTATATATTTCACTATAAATAAAAATAATGAGAAACACATATTCTCTTCCAATGGAATATTTACTACTTTTGTACACAAGAAAAAAAATAAAATAATGGAAAAACGAAAAACAATTGGTTTTATTTCCTATGCTGATCCCAAAGATAAAACTGCATGGAGTGGCACAATACACTACTTATACAATAGTATAGAAAACTCGGGATATAATGTAATATGGATCAAAGCCAGATTTTCCAAATGGATCAAACATTACCAGAAATTTCTGGATCGGCTCTCTAAACGTTCGAATAAACATTATTCCATAGCACATACCTTACTTGCTGCATACCTGACTCGTCTTGACAAAAATAATATCAAAAAGGCTGATATATTATTTTCTCCAGGCTGTACTGCTATATATAAATTAAAAACAGACAAACCGATTATTTATCTGGCTGATGCGACATTTAAATCCATCCATAATTATTATGATGAATTTTCTAATTTACTCTCATTTAACATTAGAGAAGGTAATATAATAGAGAAGAAGGCTTTAACAAAGGCCACACATATTATTCACGCATCTGATTGGGCAAAACAAAGTGCAATCACTGACTATAGAATACCTAATGATAAAATATCTGTTTTAGAATTTGGAGCAAATATCACCACACAATCCTTTAAAAAGTATCCAAAGAAAGACAAAACTCTTCACATTCTCTTTTTTGGAGTAGATTGGCAACGAAAAGGTGGAAATATTGCTATAGAAACCTGTAGAATTCTAAACACCCAAGGGATTAAAAGCATGATTCATATAATAGGTCCTGTAGAAGTACCTGAAAGTTGTAAAGATATCCCATATATTGAATTTATTGGTTTCTTAAATAAGAACAATCAATGTGATTATGAAAAAATAATTCAATACATGTCATCCTCGGATATACTACTTCTGCCAACCCAAGCTGAATGTGCCGGTATCGTATTTGTTGAAGCTTCTGCCTATAGCATGCCGATTTTCACTTATGACACTGGAGGAATTTCAAATTATGTAATTAATGGAATCAATGGCTATCGTTTACAACTAAAAAGTGATTCTTATGAATTCGCATCAAAAATAGAAAATTGTATTAAATCAGGCGAACTTAATCTAATGCAAGAATATGCAGCTAATTTATACAAAGAAAAGCTCAATTGGGCTCATTGGTCAAAACGTTTTAAGAAGATTATAGATAATATATAACAATAATTCGTTAAGTTTGAATTAACAAAAAGAAGTAGGTTAAGCTCTGCCAATTCATCAAATTAAGGATTACTACATATTCAATTCCAATGGAGACAACAGAACTTAACCAATATCTTGAGATTACAAACAACTTTAACAAAATCCCATATAAACAACCACGTTGCTATCGCCCTTAATCCGAACTATATCAGTAAATCTTTATTTCCGTTATCTGACCAAGGATAAGCCTACCGGTGGCAAAGAATGCCCCAAACGTTATGAAGGCAAAATAGGGATGGATCGCCTAAAAAAAGTGTTTTGAGACTACCCGGTTGAAGGATGGGCAGGAACGAATACTTTCTGCAATCGTTCATTCCTGTTCGCTGAAGAGAAATGTCCGATTGTGTATTTGAAAAAGTAATAATAAAAAAGTACACAAGTTGTATTTCTCTACCGATACACAAATGAAAATTCTGAATGTGTTAGATTATTACAGAACTCATTTTTAAGTCGAATTTGCTTTCGAAAAACAAAATAACTTACAGGAATAACCGATTATCAAAGTCGCAATTTGGATAAACTCCATTTCCATTTTAATGTCTCATTCACCAGTGTAAATCTGGCTAAAAAAAGGTTTTGGGAAGGGAATCATCTTGTCAATGGCGCCTGTAAAAGTACTGTATCATAACCTTTTTCTCATACAACGATTTATTTCCATGTTAGGGAACAAGCCTGACAAGGGAACAAATCGAAAGTTATGGAAAGAAGAAGTGAAGCTTCCAGTGATTGCCTCATAAAAGGTTAAGTGATGCATTTTTAACATATAAATAGAACAGTATGTCCCGTAAAATCCATATTATTGCAAAAAATATATACTCCTTAGTTCTATGCAGAAAATATTTATAAAACTACTAAAAAAACTACGCCAACGCTATACTCAGAAGCATGGGATGCCACAGCATTACAGTCCGTATAAAGAAATAGATCCTAATATCATATCAAGTCGAATTAGAGAAATTTTATCATCATCAAAGCCTTGCATGTTTTCAAGATTTGGTTCAGTGGAAATTGGATGCGTAATCAACTATTTAGGCATTTTTCATCAAAAAAGGGAAATTATAAAGTATATAAGAGGAGAGGCATTTCCTTGGTGGTGGGAAAAGGACACAATAGATGCAATGAGGAACAATGCTGGATTTTTTTCTGCAACTCCCGATCAATTAAAGCGATTTTCAGAGATGATGATTGAAGATATGCCACTGATTGATATACTTGCTTCTTGGAGATATGAAGAACAATATTTTTCTAATGAATTACAGAATGCATACAAAATTGATTTTGAACCTTTCAATCCTTTCTGGAGCGATATACCTTGGACAGCTGCTTTGGAAAAACAAAAAGTATTAGTGGTACATCCTTTTGCAGAGACTATACAAAAACAATATCTCAGAAAGGAAGTCATCCACAAAGACCCAAAAATCTTACCAGCTTTTGATTTACAAACGATTAAGGCAGTTCAGACAATCGGGAATTATATAGATAGTAGATTTAACACATGGTTTGACGCTCTTGAATTTATGAAAAACGAGATAGATAAAAGAGAGTACGACATATGCCTCTTAGGCTGTGGAGCGTATGGACTTCCACTAGCTGCACATATTAAGCGAACAGGAAAAAAAGCAATACATATGGGAGGTAGCCTGCAATTACTTTTCGGAATAAAAGGTGCCAGATGGGAAGATAGCAATTATAATGCAACTTATAATTATGCACAGCTTATGAACGAATATTGGGTAAGACCTTCTGAAGCCGAAACTCCTCAAAAAGCCCAACAGATCGAAGCAGGCTGCTATTGGTAACAAACTTATGCTCAATCAAAAAATGAAATACCCACAAATAATATTTGATTCTCAGATATTTGATTCTCAGGTATTCGGAGGTATCTCACGATACTTCTGCGAAATAATTCCTAGAATGAATATAACATTCGATATATCGGTACGATATTCTGAAAATATCTATTTGAAAGAGTCTAAATTGTGTAAGCATCGTCTGCCTGTTCCAAAGTGGATATTCAATAAATACAAAAATAAGCTTCTCCGGAAGAATAGAAAATTCTCCGAACACATGCTTATATCCTCTTCTGAATATTTGCTGCATGCAACTTATTACGAACCTTATTTCCTAAATTGGATAGGCAACAATCCTTATGTCATTACTGTACATGATATGATTTATGAAAGATTGCCAGAATTCTTTTCAAAAGAACAAAAAGATATCATATTCGAACAAAAGAAACAGGTTATCACTCAGGCAGATAGAGTTATTGCAATAAGCCAAAACACCAAACAAGACATAATAGATTTACTGCATATTTCACCAGAAAAAATAGACGTTATTTATCATGGAACAAATATGCAGAAGCCTATTCAAAAAAAATCAGCAATACTTCCCCAAAGATATATCTTATATGTTGGTACCAGATATCCCTACAAAAACTTTGATCGTTTCATCAAAGCCTTTTCTTTATTGTCATCAAAAGACAAAGACTTATACGTAATATGTACCGGTAGCCCCTTTTCTATGAATGAGAAAAATCTATTTGAATCACTGAACATCTCCAGAAAAGTAATGCAGATTCAAGCTTCTGATGAATTACTATATACCCTATACAATCAGGCAGAAGCTTTCGTATTTCCATCACTTTATGAAGGTTTCGGTATTCCCATCTTAGAAGCCTATGCTTGTCATTGTCCAGCTATCATAAGTAATACTAGTTGTTTCCCTGAGATAGCATCAGATGCTGCTGCATATTTTAATCCATACTCTGAAATGGAAATAGCAGATACCATTGCAAATGTTATATACAACCAAACTTTGCGAGCAGAACTTATATATAAAGGTTCGGAGCGGCTTAAATTATACTCCTGGGAAAAAGCTGCGCTTCAAACAAAAGAAGTATATCAAAAAGTAATGAATAATAAGATTATATAAGCATGGAAGTAATCAAAATAAATATTACCACTGTAAAGGGCTAACTCAAACGCTTGACAATTTATCACACCAGATATATACAACAAACACGAACATATCATTCGTAGCCTCAACCGATGGAAGTAAATCCTCATGTTAGCTACTGATATATGAAAAAGACGAAATCTTTTTTTACAATAAAACGAACAAAAACATCCTATATATTTAAGGAAAACATCTATTATTTCTTAACTTTGGAAATTATCCAGAGAACCCTATTTAGGGCTACATATAGAATAATCAGGCTCTTACAGAAAATGGGTATTTCGTTCTTTCTTCTTAGAAAAAAGTTGATTAACTTTCAATAAGAAAGCGATAAAAGGCTTTACTCTATATTGGAAACGACGCGTTGCACTTAGTTCACAAAAAAGTTCATACAAGGGTTGTTTCCTTATATATGCAGCGGACTGCAAAGAGTCAAGTAGCATTCCTGGAAAGAAATGTAGCAAAACTTGTTCTCTCTCTTTATTACATAAATTTAAAGATTGAGAACTAACTCCACTTGTATCAAAGACGCTTATAGTCCTTTCTACATGCTTATAAGAAACAGCCTCCAAAACTATCTTTTTCACAAAGAACTCCCAGTCCGACACAATTTTAAACGATTCTGAATAAAGAGAATCTTGAAATAAGCTTCTCCTTATAAAGGAAGCAGGATGTCCCAATGAGCGTTCTAAAAAATAATCAATATTCAGAACATTCGGATATTTAAAAACCTCTCCTTTACCAGCACTATCCATAAAAAGCAAATCTCCATAAATAATATCCTCCTTAAACAATAGCTGCAACATATCTTCCAAAACCAAAGAATCATGCAAATAATCACCAGAATTTAAAAATAACAGATATTCTCCGGTAGCTTTCGAAAGACCTTTATTCATCGCATTATAGATACCTGTATCTTTTTCAGAACACCAATAAGAAATATGCTCCTGATATTGCATAATAACCTCTTTGCTCGTATCACTACTCCCTCCATCAATTACGATATATTCATATTCTTGATTGGTTTGGTCAACAACACTTTTTATAGTTTTTCGTAAACCTTCAGCATTATTGAAATTGATTGTGATAATGGATAACTTCATCTTATTTCTTTATATAGTTATGGAAAAATTTTCTATACCATTTATTCTTATGGCGTATCCTTTTTTCTCGTAAATCATCTAATTCACGGAGATAATCCAATATACTTCCTCCAAAATAAGAAGTATATATAGCCCTGTTTTTAGAATAAATATAAAAATCAGTTTCAGCAAGAACGTCTTTTTGTGTTGCTAAGGTTGTTAATGAATACTTTTTGATTCGATAATGAAATAAAGGAAGAGGGATTTGATAAACAAGCCCATCTCCATCCAAGAGCCGAATATAAAAATCCCAATCTTCATGTCCTTTGCGCATATTCTCGTCATACCCTCCAATTCGCACATAATCACTTTTCCTAAAAAAGGCAGAACTAAAAATCGCATTTCGCAAAAGAAGATTTTTATATCCGCTATAACGTAAATCCCAAAGTCCAACAGTATCTCCAAAGAAAAAGCCTTGACAATAGACGAGCTTAATAGAAGGATTCTTGTCAAAAGTATCTATGGCTATTTCGATATACTCCGGCTTTATCAAATCATCGGCATCAAGTGGTAGAATAAATTCCCCTTTTGCATATTTAATTCCCATATTTCTTGCAGATGACGGACCTGCATTTTCTTCACACAGATATTTAATTCTTTTATCTTTCTCCACATATCCCAACGCTACATTTTCCGTATCATCTGGAGAACCATCATTAACCACTATAGCCTCCCAGTTCTGATAAGTTTGTTGCAATAAGGAATCCAAAGCCTCAGACAAATAAATTGCTTGGTTATAACATGGAATAACTACCGAAACAAGAGGATGATCTTTTTTTTCCATAAATTAGAATTCAATATTTTCAGTTTACTAAAATCTACTTTTTTTATTAGCATGCACAAGAACACTTGGTCGTATTATGTGCCTACATAATTATGATAATCATAAATTGAAACTTCATAATTAATAGTATTCTTACACTAATTCAGCTACAGAATTTGGTTATAAACAGCCAAACGCCTATCTAACATCTTTTGCGGGCTATATAGTTTCTGCAACTGTTCCACAGCCTGATTTGCCAGTTTAACCTGCAAATCCTGATCACCAGCCAACCTAATAACAGCAGAAGCAAATTCAAGCGCACTATCAGCTATCAAACACTCTTCTTCATGATGAAAATTAATACCCTCAACTCCTTTAGTGGTAGTAACAAAAGGAGCTTTTGAGGAAACAGCATCCAATATTTTCATCCGCATTCCACTACCGATACGAATAGGGACAAGTACTATGCTACCATTTAGAAAATTATGTAAATCCTCCACATAACCAACCAATTCCAGTTCAGGACAAGACATTTGAAGCTCTCTTACATATGAACTTTTCCACGGTCCCACCACCTGAAAAGTGAAATGAAAACCCTGACTACGCAAACAAGGAGCGATCTTCTGACAGAACCAAACAACCGCATCCAAATTCGGATAATGTCCCTCACTTCCAACAAAAGTTAATCTGAAACCGGTAGGAACTACTTGTTTGTCGCAAGCATCAGTCATCGGCACAACGGCAGGTGACACATGTATTCTATTTTCCTCTCCAATAAAATCAATCAATATCTGACGATCCACCTCAGTTAAAACAATCACATGCTTATAAGTTTGTAAAGCAGAGTGTTCAAAATCTTTTCCGATACGATACAACATACGCTCCTCATCGGTCACTCTATCAAGAAATGTCATTTCATTTTCATTGCGGATGTATCTTAATTCATGATGTACAAAAATCGTTTGTACACCCTCCGGCAACAAATAACCTAAAGATATCAATGGGTAAAACTCTACCTGAATAATATCAAATCCACTCCTGGAAACAGTCGATATATATTCTGCATATTTTGAAGGAAGTGGTTCAAAAATTGAGGAAGTTAGAGTCATATCCCGACGTACAACATCTTTATTATAAGCAAACAACTGACGATGCATCTTTCGGGTAGCAGATGATGCAATCTTTTTCAACCATTTATAATAATAAGGATGCCGAGTTTCAGGCTCATTCATTTGCTCAGTAAAGATATAAAAATTCACATTATGCCATATTTTTTTCAACTCTTCTACATCTTCCTTTTCTTTTCCCTTAGGATAGAGTAGTATCGACACAGACATCTTGTCACGAAGATAGTCTACCATATGAAAAAAAGCCTGATTTCCACCAGTAGTCAGCGGATAAGGTATACATGGAATAATAAAAAGTATTTTCTTCATCTTTATCTTTTTTTATTCAGTTTTACTTTACACATACGGAACGCTACACTCAAAGCGACAGACAAATGAATCCTCCGCAAGATACAGCATATTTTCCAAAGTTCACATAGACTAAATTTATCGCGTACAGAATAATGTAATACGGTATGCACATAGGTCTTCAGAGCATGCCCCAACTTTTTTTCCTTAAGTTTATCCGGATAATAACTAGCTATCCATTTTAAGAACAACCCGGTAGATTCAATTTTCCGACTATCATAGCAATTGGAATTACTAATATTTTCACCTTCCGCATTCCTCCAACAAACGAACTTTCCAGGCAAAGCAATGATTCCCCCTGCACAATCTGCAAACTTCGTCCATGTTGCATCATCCGAGCACCAAGCTAAAGGAAATTTGACAAAGCCACCTGCTTTCCGATAAATATCACGGCTAAACACATATTCACAAGCAGCAGAATAGATTCTGCCTTCCAACTTATCCAGCAGAAAATCATATCCGGAAATTTTTTCACCCACAAATGTCGGGTTCTCATGTATTACATTATCCTCATCATCTACCACTGCAAGCGGGAAACGGAACATAACATTCTTGTCACCACATTTATCTAAAGCCTTCATTATACGCTCCACCCCATCGCACGGCATTAAATCATCATCAGAGAATAACCAGACAACAGGTTCTTTAGACATATCAATGCATCGTTCCCAATGCCCAGGTAAATCTTGTCCACCCAAGTTCGTCTCAAAACGATAATAAACAATATCTAGTTTATCCTGATAAAGGTAGACAATATTTTTCAAATCATGAGGACTGGCATCATCTCCTATATATACAGTAAAATCTTTATCGGTTTGTGCTGCTACAGAATCCAAAGTCTGTTGCAAAAAGCGACTTTTATAGGCTGGTATGATGATTGCTACTTTCTTTTCCATAAAAAATATGATTCAACCGATTTACTTTCTCCCAATATACTTCCGAATTACTTCCAGATAACCTTTTCCATAGCGCAAATCCGGCTCCAGATAATTTCCTTCCCCCCACTCATTCCATGACTTCACAAAAGCAAGACGATGCTCCAAAGGTTTATTTTCAATACGTGCCATCACATCTTTCACATGCCGGTCAAAATAAGCTGGTTCTGCATGATTCAACACCAATGCCTTATTTAAAGAACGAGGTGAATGATCCCAATTGGGAATGATTGTTGGTATAATTTCAGGAGCATACTCTTCATCTCCAACAAAAAAACGGCTCACTTTCTTGTACTCCATAATTTTAGGACAACGAAAAATCCGATGCCTCCACTTGGCACATTTATAAAGAAACTTTGCTTTCTTTTCAAAATCAAACAAACGTGTTACATTAATAGCATCAAATCCCATATTCATCAGTTCGGCTCTTTCCTCCGTCAAATGATATGTTTGACCTATGAAAAAAATGCCTTTCAGACCATTATTCATAGCTAATTTCTGCCACAAAGCCATAAACTCTTTTATCTGCGGATGTTGAAAAGGCTGATAAATCATGAAAACAGGTTTATCATCTACTGTTATGTAACGAGGATCTTTAAAAGCAGGCAACACTGTTTCAAAGTGAGCTATATAATCATCTTCTCCTGGATAAAGTTGGGTAATCAACGCCTGTTTGGTTTTTACTCCATGAAAAAAGCCTTTCCACGACTCATTGGCCCAAGCTAGGCAAAAAGGAAAATCTGGCTTACCAGAAGCCAATACCTCATTAAAAGGACGTTCTAATAATCGCTTACCATTCCCAAACCAATAGTGCCAATAGCAAAATCCTTCTATGCCGTATTCTCTCGCCATATCAGCTTGAGCCTGGCGAGTCTCGGGAACTCTCAAGTCATAATAACCTAAGTCTGCCGGAACTTTAGGCTGATAATGTCCCGGAAATAATGAACGTGCTTTCCCTACATTAGTCCATTCAGTAAAACCCTTCATCCACCATTCATCATTTTCAGGTATCGGATGAAACTGGGGGAGATAAAATGCAATAACTCTTGCTTTATTTATTGTATTCATTATATCTTAATTTCCTTTAGTAATCTATTATTATGCTTGAGGTATCTTCTTCCCAGACTTAAAAAATAATTTCATCGAACGATAAACATTCAGATTTTGATATAGCAGACAGCGTTTCAAAAGAAATAGGAAATCCACTTGAGGCCATCTTACATCCTTAAATTCCTGCATTTTAGCTATTATATCTTTTATTATGGAATCAAGTTGTGGAGAAGAAGGAAGCATGAGAATTTTATCAATCGAATGTATTCCATATTTATGCACATAACGAGGTGCCTTATGCCATATTCCATTTGCTTGCACAAACTTCACCTGCTCATATATCCGCAAGAACCACAAATATTCTTTTTGTGGATCATACTGCTTATCCAGAACTGTACTCCCCTCACGACGCAAATAATGATATTTCGGACAATCTTGCATGACTATCCGGCGTACCTTATGAAAGACACGGTAGCAAACGGCCATATCTTCAAATATCTGATTTTCAGGAAAGCGTATTCCAGAAAATGCTTGTCGTTTAAACAATTTATCCCATATATAATTCCTTACCCGCTTATCAACAACTAAGGCTCGTATGGCCTCATCACTTGAAAAAGAAGTGAGTGTCCCCGATGAATAGCGTACTTTAGTCCGGGTAGTCGTCTCTATATAATGAGCACACACGGATATATCTGCATCATTATCTACCAACAAATGATATAGAAATTCATACATATCAGGATCAATCCAGTCATCACTATCCACAAAACCAATATATTCGCCTCGGGCAATGGTCAATCCTTCATTCCTCGCACAACTTTGTCCTTTGTTTACCTGGTGAATCACTTTGATCCGACTATCTGTTTCAGCAAACATATCACATATTTCTCCCGAGCCATCAGTAGACCCGTCATCCACCACAATAATCTCAAGATTCTTATAGGTCTGTCCACAGACTGAACATAAACACTTTTCCAAGTATTCGTTTACGTTATATACTGGTATGATAATACTTATTAAAGGCAAACCTTCCATATTACTCACTTTATTTGCAGACAACGTATTTTCAGAAGCGATGACTTTTTGACTTAAAAACTGACCTAACAAAACGATAGACCGAACGATATCTTGAAAGATTATGATAAATAGCCCAACGTTTCACAGCAATAGCCATCCCAATCTGTCGAAATGAAAAATTATCGTACTGATGCATTTTATTAAGCACATCTCTTACTATTTCTTCTACAAAAGGAGAAGAAGGCACAAGCATTATATGATCCATAAGGTGTACTCCACTCCGAATAATAAATACAGGAGCTTTATCCCATAACTCTTTCTCCTGAATAAAAGTACATTGTTCGTATACAGCCAGAAACATATGATATTCTTTTTCGGGATTATACTTGCTTCCTGTTATACTATTAGTACGCACCATATAATGGTACTTGGGACACCCTTTCATTACAATTTTCCGTGCTTGATAAAACACCTTGTACATGACAGCTATGTCCTCAAAATAACGCCCCTGTGGAAACCTCAATTCATGAAACAAAGTCCTTCTGTAGAGTTTATCCCACGCAAAATTTCGAATAATATCATCTTCAACTAAAAGACGCATAGCATCGCAAGGCACTAGATTCAAAACCTTATCCGAGCTATATTTTATCTTTGTCCTACCCGATTTTTCAATATAATGTGAACAGATAGATATATCCGCTTCTTCTGTTTCCAGCAGTTCATACAAAAACTTGAACATATCAAGATCGATCCAGTCATCACTATCTACGAAACCGAGAAACTCTCCCGTAGCTGCATCCAAACCTTCATTCCGAGCAGCACTCAAGCCTCCGTTTTTACGATGAATTACCTTTATCCGCCTATCTTTTGAGGCATAAGCATCACAGATTTTCCCAGATCCATCAGTAGAGCCATCATCCACCACAACTATCTCCAGATTGGTATAACTCTGTCCACAGATAGAATCAAGACATTTCTCTACATAATCTTTTACATTATAGACTGGTACTATAATGCTTATTAAAGGTAATGCTTTCGTTTCATCCATTATTTTCTTTATACCTTTCTTCCTTCTTTCACGATTCCATTTTCACACCAAACTATCCTCTCTGCAATAACCTGCCTCAATACCTGTTCGTGATATTCCAAATTCTCTCGTGAAGCAAATTTATGATAAAGATGGAATTGCACTCCACCCATCTTCAATTGTTTCTTTTGAATACCTGCATGGATAAGGCGATAGGAAATTTCCACATCTTCCTGCCCCCACATCTCCAAAGACTCATTATAACCATTGACGCGCAATAAGTCTTCTTTCCAGAAAGCCATATTACAGCCCCGGATTCGCAGCATGCTATTCTTGGCATAACGATTTGCCAAATACAAACGTAAAGTGTGTGAACGAAAAGCGTTCAACAAAAAGCTAAGGTCTTGTTTAAAAAGTGCAGGATGAGTTTCCACTCCTCTAAGTAACCGGGCAGTAGCCATTCTTCCTAAAAGTACACGACTCCCACACACAAAGTAACCTTTTTCCGCCAATTCCAGATGGTCCGCAATAAAATGCTTATCCAAGAGGATATCACCATCAATCTGGATAATATAATCCCCCTTCGCCCTTTCAATAGAGCGATTACGGATGGCAGAAAGACGGAAACCTTTGTCCTCGTGCCATACATGCACAATAGGAATATCGGTCTTTGTCCGCATCTTATCAATCAGCTGTTTGGTGTCGTCACGTGAGCCATCATCTGCAATCAGAATCTCACAAGGCTTCACGGTCTGAGCAAAAGCGCTGTACAGACATAGGGACAAGGCCTCCTTCCAATTATATGTAGATATCATTAATGAGACTAACATGTATCAATTCTTTAATTCAACTTCATTTTTTCTGATCTTCCGGCCAATTATAATCTAATTCAGCCTCACGTTGTAGCGCTGCCCTGATAATCTCACTTGTACTCTCTATTATTTTCTTCTTAATGCCTGTAGTGCTTACATCGGGAGTATAAGGAAAATACACCACTTCCTTACCGGGCTGTTGCTTCATCCACTCAAGCCCCTCCAGATACTTATTTATCCAATCATCCCCTATGGTTACTATATCAATATCCTCTCTCTGTAATTGTGCCACTTCAGTAAGCTTCACTTGTTTCACAGCTTTAGTCACACACTTCAAAGACGAAATAATCCGGAAACGTTGTTCAAAGGGAATAATAGGCGGCATTCCCTTGTAATGCTGTATCAACTCATCTGTGCTTACGCCAACTATAAGTTCATCGCCCAATGCCGCCGAACGTTCCAATATGTTCAGATGACCGATATGAAACAGGTCAAAACTACCGGATGTGAATACTCTGATTTTCTTTCTTTCCATGCTATATAGATTTATCGGTATTCTATTTCTTTAATTCTCATTGCCAGATCATCCAGATCCTCTTCACTTTGAACTCCCAAATGGGAAACCCTGAAATAACAAGGAGTACCACCCGGCATAATGAATATGTCTTGCTTCAACAATTCATTAAAGAGAATATCTCCATTCTGGCGAACAAAGAACCCCGTAATGCAATTGGATGGCACTTCCGCCGGAATCTCCCAACCATTCTGCCTGCACAGCTCACGAAAATACAGCGCTTTAGCACGCACGGAAGCAATGATTTTGTCAACCCCAAGGACTACATTCTCCTTTAAACGGGCATGCAATTGCATAAACAAACTGGTGGCCGGACTGTAAGGTGTCTGACCGCGTTCCAGATTCTTCAGATTCTCAGCAAAATCAAAATAATAAGATTTATGCAAAAAATCAGTCTGCAGGATTCTAGGCGAAAGAAACAGAAACGACAAACCCGGGGCTATATTCAGCCCCTTCTGACTGCTAGTAATACAGATATCGATATTCAACTCTTCCATATCCAAATCATCGGACAAGAAAGAACTAATAGCATCAACAACCAGCGAAACATTATGTTTTCTGCAAATAGCAGAAATTTTCTTTAAATCAAACAGTTGACCGGTAGAGGTTTCATGATGTTGACATAAAAACACATCCGGACGCGAAGCAGCCACAGCATTTTCCAGCTGGGCATAATCAATATCACGAGCAAAAGGAACTTCAAAAACTTCATTCTGAACCTGATAGTACTCGCAGAGACTCTTCCAACGGTAGCCGAATGAACCGCCGGCTATAATAAAAGCTTTCTTTTTCAGGGAAACATAATTGGTAACCACAGCATCCATCGCACCGGTTCCTGAAGCAGTATAGAAGATAACACGCCCGCCTGGACAATGTATCAGCTCCAGCAACATACGCTCTGAATCTTTCACAATTTCGGAAAACAAAGCAGTGCGCATATACGGAAAAGGTTCTCCTGCGATTCGAAGAATCCGCTCTTCTATATTTCCCGGAAAAACATAAGATTTCATATTCCTGCTTTTTAATAGTTCTACATTACTTTTCATCACTTCTTTATCCTTCCGAACGTCTTTATACTCGTATATTTTCTCCAGAGGTTCAACTTCCGTTCTCTCGGAACACCATGACGGCGAATATAATCTTCAGCCGCTTCCAGCATTCGCCTGGCTACATTTCCATCCAGATACGGATCGTAGTTATCAACCACCCATCGTCTTTTCGCAATAGCGTTTTCATCATGCTGCACACTTTCAAAGGCGTCTGTCAATTGGGACGTATCCGTTATGTCAGTCCAGTAAATGTCCTTCGCTATGGTGCGATAAGTAATTACCGGACGTCCCAGAAGCAAGAATTCATATACTGTTGAGGAAGTGTCACTTATCATGACATCGGACATTAACTGATACTTCGTAACATTAAAGCCGTCTTCCCATATAATGTGTTCTTCTTGTTCTGCCAGTTGTTTATATTCATCCACCCACTCTTTTTTAGTCAACGGATGCAACTTCAACAACAGAACGACATCCCTCATCTTTACTAAATGCAGCAAAGCCTCTTTTAATGCAGGAAGAGATGTTAAACTTGGTGAAAAAGTAGGTGCATATAATACAATTTGACTTTTTCCATGCAGTTTCAACAGTTCTTCACGTTCCCGGTCAAAATCATGCCAATGATTTTTTATCCAATCTTGTTTGGGCCAACCGGTCTCCACGACCTCAAAATCTTTATATTCGGCAGCTAATTCCTTAAACTTTTTCGTAAAAAAAGGACCTTGGGTGAAATAGGTATCAAAATAGCGACGAATGACCCAATGATCTTTCTTTTCTGCCGCATAGCCATGAAAAACCTGTATCTTCACACCCGGTAAATAATAGGGAACAATATTGCCCGGCACAAATATAGCTTCCGGAGAAAAATCATAAACCTCCTGCATCGAATAGGTGTAAACGACCTTTCCGTCCAGTGGGAAAACCGGGATCTTCGGAAGATGCACATACCACAAGATATGATTCGTCTCCGACTTTACCGCTTCCTGATATATAGGCAATAATATATCAACAGCATACTTATTTTCACAGAATAAGACAATACGCATACTTCTCTCTATAGCTCCAGTTTATACTTCACTTGATGTTTCTTTGCAAAATAAATCCAGAACTTCTTCCGGTGTGCAAGCACTTTATCAACGCAGTATTGTTCATCAGTATTGCGTGCACGTGCATATTCTCTGGCAAGTAATTCAAAAAAGGCTTTCTGTCCCCATAAACGGGCAAAATTGGCACAACCCATATCAATACTGATCTTACCGAAGCTCATGCGGTTAATATCCACTAACATAAAATGATACTCACCATCTATCTTATCAAACAGAATATTTCCAGGAGAATAATCCCGGTGCATAATATCAGATTCATGCAAACGAGCCGTATAACGGGCAAAGGCTATAACAACATCCCGGCAATCGTTAACATCGGCATTGCCGAATTCATAAAAATTTCTTCGATAGGAAGATTGAAGACTGATAAAATAAGAGTACTTGATCAAGCCCCACTTACATTCTTCGATATAAGCGATAGGAACCGGGGTTTCAAAGCCTCTCTGAAGCAGTATGTTGGGATATGAAAAGGCGCGCCTTCCTTTCGGGGCACGAAAAAAAGAATAAGCAATCCGATTTACCAAAGCCGGAACTCCATAACGTTTTATATTGATCTCCAATCCATCATCCACCGTCATCACTTTGATGAGGTTTCTTCCAGAGTAGATCACCCTCCCCTCACTTTCAAAGATATCAGGAATGCTTTCTACAAATTTCCGCAAATGCTCGTATGCAGGATTTACTATTATTTTCATATTTTACTCTGCCTTCACCTTTTTAGACGGTCCCGTCATTCTAAAATATTTATCCATCATTTACCTTATATTCTCTTCAATCTTCGCAATAATTTCTTCAGGTTTTATCTCTCTCAAGCAGGCATAATCGCCACGCCAGCAAGGCTTCTGCCCGTAAACCGAACATGGACGGCAGGATAAGTCTAGTTGCACCGTATTGGCCGGCAACTGTTTCCAGCCCATGAATCCGGCATAAGGATGCGTAGCACCCCATACAGAAACAACAGGCACATTGACCAGAGATGCCAAATGCATATTAGCGGAGTCCATGGAAAGAATCACATCCAAATGACTCATCAGATTCAATTCCGTATCCATTTTCAGCTTACCAATCAACGATAGGACGGAAGGATACTTAGCGGTCCAGCGGTCGAATACCTCCTTTTCACTCTTCCCTCCACCCAAAAGGAAAACTTTCACATCCGGCATTGCAGCAAAATAGGCAACAACCCGTTCCTGCTGTTCTATCGGATAAATCTTACCTTTGTGTTTAGCAAAAGGAGCAATACCTATCCATTTATTATTCCCTTTCGATCCTACCACCGGTTCTATTTGCGAGAAGTCACCTTTCCCCTCTCCGTAGATGGAAGTGAACTTCAATTGAACCGGAAGCCCCAGCTTTTCCAGTACATCAGCATAGCGCCGGAAAGAACTTTCCTGCTTTTCAAAAACCTTATGATGACGACGAACCAGTTTCTTCTTACCTGCCCGCCCCTTGCATATTGCAGCTACAGGCACGCCATCCAACCGAAAACGCCATCGTAAGTATTTCGCGCGAAGTATATCATGAAAATCGGCCACATAATCAAAATGTAGCCCTTTTAGTTCTGCATACAGACTGTTTAATCCTCGTAATCCTTTATGTTTCCCCGACAAATCGGCACCGTAAAAGCTTACATTCTCCGGCAACTTCAGAAAAAGAGGTTGCAATGCAGTACGACTCAGCACTATGATTTCATGCTGAGGATATTCGGCTGCCAGCGAATGCACTACCGGAACCGTCATGGCTACATCGCCAAGCGCAGAGAAACGGATAATGAGGATACGTGCCATTCGTTATCTTTTTGCATAAAGCACCGGATTCAAGGCCGGGTCATTATACATCTTCATCTGTTTATATACTTTCATATATTTTTTTCCGGATTCAATATCAGCCAGCAATTGGTCAATGGCCGACGAAAGATCTTGCTTTTGTTCCAGAAGGATGTCCAGTTTAGCCTTACATTGAGCATGATGTTCGGGAGTAGTATCCGTACGTTCCACCTCCTTTTGCATGTGATAGATCTTTAATGCAAGAATAGAAAGACGGTCTATCGCCCATGCGGGACTTTCCGTATTAATGGTAGCCTCCGCCATCGGTTTCACATCTTTATATTTATCCAGGAAATAGCTATCGATCAGTTCCACCAAGTCTGTTCTGTCCTGATTAGACTTGTCTATTCTTCGTTTCAAAGTTAATGCCGCATTCGGTTCAATCTGCGGATCACGTATAATATCTTCAAAATGCCATTGTACGGCATCAATCCAATTCTTCAAATATAGATAATACTCAATCGTCTTCAACTCGTAAGGATTGTTCATTGGCGCATCCACGCTATCCGTTACATGATAATCCGCGACTGACTTCTCAAAAATGCTGTTGCAAAGGTTACTAAATGCCATAATCTTAACGAACTTTACAGTTATACAATAATACAAAGTTATGCAATATTTCCCACACAAGCAACCGTTCCCCACTTTTTATTCCCATCTTGCTCCAAAAGCAAAATATCCTCTTCCTTATTTATTTCATATTTTTACTACCCCATAACACCTTCAATAAGATAAGATCAAAGGATTCGTATGAAGAATACGTTAACAAATCAAAGCAACTTTCATAAGAAAATAGAAACCAGCTATACTTTATTACTATAACATGCCCCCATACATATAATTAATTTCTAAATTTGCCTGTATTCAAAAAAACAGAATTCCATGAAAGTTATTGTTGACAATAAAATACCTTTTATAAAGGAAGCTATCGGGAAAATAGCCGACGAAGTAATATATGTCCCCGGAAAAGACTTCACCCCTGCTTTAGTGAAAGATGCAGATGCACTAATAATCCGCACACGCACTCAATGCAACCGCGAATTACTACAAGGAAGCCGGGTACAATGCATTGCTACAGCCACAATCGGCTTCGATCATATAGATACGGAGTATTGCCACGAAGCGGGCATAACCTGGACTAATGCACCGGGATGCAACTCCGCTTCCGTAGCACAGTACTTGCAATCCACACTCTTATTAATAAATCTCCTGAAAGGAAAAAACTTATCAGAAATGACCATTGGCATTGTCGGAGTAGGCAACGTAGGCATCAAAGTGGCTAAAGTGGCTCGCGAATTAGGCATGCGGGTGTTGCTGAACGACTTGCCACGAGAAGAAAAAGAAGGAAGTACTAACTTCTGCTCTTTACAGTTTCTTGCTGAAGAATGTGATGTTATCACTTTCCACGTACCTTTATATAAGGAAGGGAAATATAAAACTTTCCATCTGGCCGATGAAGCATTCTTCCGTTCCCTCAAACGTTCTCCCATCATCATCAATACTTCCCGCGGAGAAGTAATAGAAACAGCAGCTTTATTGAAAGCTCTCGAAAACGGCCTGATTTCCGATGCCGTCATTGACGTATGGGAAAACGAACCCGACATTAATCTCTCCTTATTATATAAGGTATTCATCGGCACCCCCCATATCGCCGGATACTCAGCAGACGGAAAAGCCAATGCTACGCGAATGTCTCTGGACTCCCTGTGCCGACACTTCGGCATACAAGCTGACTATCACATTGCTCCACCCGAACCGGAAAATCCGATCATCATAGCATCTACCCCTACAGAAGCCTATTTAAAAATGTATGATCCGCGGAAAGACTGCGAAGCGTTGAGAGCTCATCCCGAACTATTTGAAAAGTTAAGAGGAGATTATCCGCTACGGAGAGAAAAGACAGCATTCTCCGTAATAACTCCGTAGCTTAGCCTTCGGATTCAAGCAACTTTTCTATCACTTTGGGATAAGTGTCATATTCCAGCGCATGAATACGATGCGCCAGATCATCAGGAGTATCTTCCGGCAACACCGGGCATTTCACCTGGCAAATAATGGCACCCTCATCATAATGTTCATTCGTATAATGAATAGTAATGCCACTTTCCTCCTCGCCGGCAGCAATCACAGCTTCGTGCACGCGATCGCCATACATGCCCTTTCCGCCAAACTTTGGCAACAACGAAGGATGTATATTTATCATTTTATTAGGATAAGCATGCAAAATAAGATCCGGCACGCGCGCCAGAAAACCGGCCAGCACTACAAAATCAATATCATGCTCCCGCAACACCGATAAAATCGCCTCTCCATTCTCCCAGTCACTCTTCGGAAAATAGAAACAAGGCACTTCCAGCCCGCGTGAACGCTCTAAAACAAACGCATTCTGACGGTTAGTTAAAACCAAAGCCACACAAGCCGAACTTTTTTCCCGGAAATAACGGATGATATTTTCGGCATTTGTGCCGCTTCCCGATGCTAATACTGCGATTTTTTTCCTCATATTTCTTCCTTTTAGTGCACAAAACCGTGAAAAATGTGCAAAACATTGCATTTAATTCCCTAAATATTTGCGAGTGACGATAAATATTTATTCCTTTGCCCCGCAAATTTAAAGAAATAAAACTAATTATTAATTAAAAACTTAAAGTTATGTCTGAAATTGCATCAAGAGTGAAAGCGATTATCGTCGACAAATTAGGCGTTGAAGAATCAGAAGTTACTAACGAAGCTAGCTTCACTAACGATTTAGGAGCTGATTCTCTTGACACTGTAGAACTTATCATGGAATTCGAAAAGGAATTCGGTATCTCTATTCCGGATGACCAAGCTGAAAAGATTGGTACTGTAGGCGACGCCGTTTCTTACATCGAAGAACACGCTAAGTAATCCTATCCATCAATTTAATATGGAATTAAAAAGAGTTGTAGTAACAGGTCTCGGCGCCATTACCCCTATTGGCAACAATGTTTCCGATTTTTGGGAAAACCTTGTGAATGGGGTTAGTGGAGCAGGACCTATTACTCATTTCGATGCTTCCCTTTTCAAGACCCAATTTGCCTGCGAAGTGAAAAACTTCGAAGCTACCAAATATATCGACCGCAAAGAAGCCCGTAAGATGGACTTGTATACACAATATGCCATCGCCGTCGCAAAAGAAGCGGTCACCGATTCCGGTCTTGACATCGAAAATGAGGATTTAAACAGAATTGGTGTCATCTTTGGCGCCGGTATCGGTGGTATCCGTACATTCGAGGAAGAGGTAGGTAACTATGCCTTGACCGGCAAAGAAAACGGTCCTAAGTTCAATCCGTTCTTCATCCCCAAGATGATCTCGGATATTGCTGCCGGACAGATTTCTATCATGTATGGTTTCCACGGTCCTAACTATGCGACTTGTTCAGCATGCGCTACTTCTACCAATGCCATTGCAGATGCTTTCAATCTGATTCGTTTGGGCAAAGCAAATGTAATTGTATCCGGTGGTTCGGAAGCAGCTATCTTCCCGGCAGGCGTAGGCGGTTTTAACGCTATGCATGCATTGTCAACCCGCAACGACGAAGCTTCTAAAGCTTCACGTCCGTTTAGCGCAAGCCGTGACGGCTTCATCATGGGCGAAGGTGGCGGTTGCCTGATTCTGGAAGAACTGGAACACGCTAAAGCTCGCGGTGCAAAAATTTATGCAGAAGTTGCCGGTGTAGGTATGTCTGCAGATGCACATCACTTGACTGCTTCTCATCCGGAGGGTCTTGGAGCTAAACTGGTGATGAAGAATGCATTGGAAGATGCAGGAATGGATCCGAAAGAAGTAGACTACATTAATGTACATGGTACAT
>OHCC01000423.1_pt1 | contig 32232 bp, 21 predicted proteins | sample 1577521 | NCBI WGS metagenome assembly OHCC01 (sample SAMEA3879533, study PRJEB24766) | human gut metagenome | biome: human-associated habitat; feature: feces | place: USA | collected 1985/1987
CTTGCTCAGGAAGGAATTGAAGTTACTACGAAAGCAGTCTCCAAATGGGAGAATCAGACAAGAGAACCATCATTGCACACAATCCTGACCGTTTGTCAGATTTTAGATATTGAAGACATCTACGAAGCATTTTTAGGCGAGAATCCATTTGACCATGTTATGAAAAATTTGAATGAAGACGGAAAAGCTAAGATTATTGAATTTGCCAATCTTCTGCGGGAATCCAGAAAATATCTTCCACATAGAGCCGAGATTATTCCTTTTGAAAATTATCAGCCAATCGCAGTAGAGCCAGCTTCTGCCGGTACTGGAAATTATATTGAAGACAGTGTAAAAGAAAGCTACAATGTAGGTCATCTTGCACCTGAGAAAACTGATTTTGGAATCCGCATATCCGGTGACAGTATGGAACCAATGTATCATACCGGAGATGTTGCATGGGTTCATAAACAAGACAGTATCTCCAACGGTGAAATCGGTATCTTCTGTCTCAATGGCAATACCTACATCAAAGAACTGCATGACGGTCCAGATGGTGTTTATCTGGTTTCATTGAATAAAAAATATCATCCAATACAGATTTTTGAATCTGATTCTTTGAAAATTTTTGGAAAAGTAATCGGAAAATGCAAAGGGGCAGAAATCCCTGGCTTTCATTAAAGCTCAACAGCAGACTTCTATCCTGCTCTTGTTGAAAATAAAAAAGGAGTGATGAAATGGCAATTAACAACACACTTAAAGATATCCGGGAAGAACGAAATCTCGTTCAGGCGGATCTCGCAAAAGCTGTCGGATCCTGCAGTGATACTATCGGACGCATTGAACGTGGTGAGCGAAATGCCTCTCTCGAAATCGCAATCCGACTGGCACATTATCTGAAAATGCCTGTCGAAGAAATTTTTCAAATTGAAGACTAAAACACATTTACCAGAAAACCGAGGAGCAAAATCCTCGGTTTTCTTTTATATATACTATTTTATAATTATCCCATCAATATTTTTTCTCTGTTAATATCTTTTAGTTCCGGTCTGTGTTTTATAATGTCGCTCACTGATTGAAATTCCTTTTTCTTACCAAAAACATATCTATAACTTTGTAATACTTGAAATGAATTGTAATATTCGATTTCATCTTTTGCTAATTTCTGAAAGTGTTTGTGTACATCTGCATCGAACCAAAAATATTCTGGATCTCGAATACATATTATCAATTTGGGTGTAATAGGAAACATTATTTCGACTCCTTTACTATTCAACCCATGTTTTCCCAACCGCCCATATCTCACAACTGGATTGTCTGATGTTATTAAATCTACATCAGATGTGTTGTATCCTATCACCCATATTTTGCTACGAAGTATTTCAGCAACTTTATACGAAACCTCTTCATTCATTAAAATTTGAGCATGTAAAAGTTTTTCATAATTTTTATTTTTGACTTTCATTTTGATATTTTCCAAAAACTCAAGCTGCTCATAATCCTTTTTTTGAAGAGCCATTTTCTTCGCCAATAATACTGGTACTCTTTCATTCATTTCAATTATATAATTTCTAAATTCTTTTGATCTAATTATCTGTAGCGAAATATATAACGAAAGATAATCGAGATTCTTTTCTGAAATCACTTCTGTAACATTCAATTTCGCAGGATTAGTCATTACAAACGTTGAGATAATAGTATCTATTGGATCAAATAACCATGTCTCAACATTTTCTCCAAACCATTTTTCAATATGCTGTTCATCCACTTCTTTCATTATTTTTTCAATTTCTGGATCAAACACAAAATTTGGATCTTGTTGCATCTTATCTGCCTTAAGAGCCTCGAAATCAATATCATAAAAGTATCTCTCACTGGCGTAGTCTTCTATTGATCCCGGTCTGATTTGCTCTTTTTCCTTATCAAACACAAAAAATTTCTTTTCATTCGCAAAATGGCCTAAATATCGTCTTGGTACATAATGTTCGTTTTTTACTGATTTTGCTATTGTACTCACCTCATATTCTTTTTAGTTTTTAAAATTACCATCAATCAGGTCATAACTCATATCCAAAAAGTCCAGTATCTTTGCTTCGCTGACCGAACCATCTAGTAAAATCGTGATCCAGTGCTGCTTGTTCATATGATATCCAGGTAAAAATCCATAAGTCTGAATAATCATATTCGTCATGTCCGGATCACACTTTACATCCATGATATCAACTGGCTCTTTTCCTTCTAATCCCAGTTTCAATTTTTCAACCGTCATGACCACAGCATACCATTTTCCATTCTTATGTCGCAACACAGCATTATCTGGTGATTGTGCCCATAAATACTCCGGCATCGTACCATACTGTTTCTTCACATATTCAAAAATTTCTTCTTTCTTCACAGTTTATTCAACTCCTGATTATTCTGATATCCTGCCCATAATCATACCATATTTTTAACTCCCGTACTACCTGCCAAATTCTTTTGCATTTTCCCGGTTCTCCTGACTTTAACTAATAGAGGGGTAAAACAGCAAGGACAGGAAGTGAGGATACACTTCCGAAAAATCCCAATTCAGGGTACCCTGCCCTAAATTGAAAAAACGCTGAAAGCAACGATACTACTGCCCTCTCAGAAAGGAGAACCCACCAATGGCTGAAAGAAAGCGAAACAAAGAAATCCATTTTTATGTCACAGAAGAAGAGCGGAAGCTTATCCGCAGAAAGATGATTGAATCAAAGACCAAAAACATGGGAGCTTATCTTCGTAAAATGGCAATCGACGGTTACATCGTCAACACCGACACTACTCCGCTGAAGAAACAGTATGAGGAAATGCACAAGATTGGCGTAAATATCAACCAGATTGCGAAGAAAGTGAATACCACCGGAGATCTGTATCCGGAAGAAATGCAAGAACTGAAAGAGATGGTAAAAGAGATATGGCATATATTAAGATCTTCCCAATCAAAGTAACGGACAAAAAAGCTCTGGACTACATTACCAATCCTGATAAGACTGATGAAAAACTATTGATTTCCAGTTTTGGCTGTTCCCCGGAAACTGCAGATCTTGAATTTTCCATGACTAGAGAAATGACGAAAAAGAATGGAATGGACAAAGGTGATAACCTGGCATTTCATCTGATTCAGTCATTTAAACCTGGAGAAGTTGATGCCGAAACTGCCCATCGCTTAGGACAACAATTTGCAGACGAAGTACTGAAAGGAAAATATGAATACGTGATCAGTACCCATGTTGACAAAAACCACATTCATAACCACATCATCTTTAATGCAGCAAGTTTTGTTGATTATCACAAATATGTTTCCAATAAGCGGAGCTACCATAAAATCTGCCGGATCAGTAATCGTATCTGCCATGAAAATGGACTTGCCACCAGTATGCCAACCGGAGAAAAAGGTAAAAGCTATAAAGAGAACATCGAATATCATCGTGGCACCAGTTGGAAAGCCAAGCTACGTGTTTCAGTTGATAAGGCAATCTGGACTTCCATTAACTATGAGGAATTTCTACAAAAAATGCAGTTAGCCGGATATGAAGTCCGCCAAGGAAAACACCTATCCTTCCGTGCACCAGAGCAGAAGAATTTCACTTATATGAAATCTCTCGGAAGCTATTATTCAGAAGAAAATGTCCGCATCCGCCTGGCTAAAAATCGTAACAAAGTGAAAACTCCAAAGCATCTATCCAGAGAAGCTCGCCTGTATATCAATATCTCCACGTATGTTACAACCGGCAATCGAGAAGGATTTGAACGTTGGGCAAAACTCAATAATCTGAAAGAAGCGGCACGCACCTTCAACTATCTTTCCGAAAATAACCTGCTGAATTATGAAGATTTCCAACAGCATCTTTCTGATGTTGATGCTTCTGTTAAAGCGGCTGATCAGAGAATAACGCAAATCAACAATGAGCTGAGTACACAGAAAGTCATTCAGAAACACTGTGATTCTTACCGGCTCTGCCGAAAAGTGATTGAAGATTGCAAATCTGCAAAAAATCCAAAAGCATACCGCACCAAGCATCAGGCAGAATACCAGCCCCACGATTCACTAAAAAAAGAGCTTCAGGATCTCGGTGTTACCAAAATCCCAAGCTCCAATAAAATCCAGAAGCGGAGTGAACATCTTGAATCTGAACAGGCTGCTACTGTCCGAGAAAAACAGGAATTGCGAAAAAAGCAGAAGACACTGGATATCATTAGACAGAATTTCACAGCACTGCTCTATGCTCCTCAAATATCAAACAACGATATCAATCGTACCGTTGCATCAACACTTCAACATTAATGTCCGAAACGTTTTAAACCATATAACACAAGAAAACTGATTCCACCGCAATGGATCAGTTTTCTTTAAATAATGCCTACTTCATTTTTCTCTTTTTATAGAATCCTACAATCAAACCAAGACTAACAATCTCTATTAAAAACCATGCACCTATATTTGTTGTATCTCCGGTTTTTACCGTATTTATTATTTTCTGAATAGTATTTGGTTTATCCGGTTTTGAAGGTGTCGGATCCTTTGGCTTGTCTGGATTGTTCGGTGGTGTTTCTGGTGAAACCCATTCAGCTTTTGGCTCTATCGTTACATTATATTCTATATTCCCATTGATTTCAGATGGAATATTAACAAGGAATGGAGCAGATTCAAATTTATCTGTACCACTTTCCACATTTCCAATCTGTGCAACCAGATAGATTCCTTCATCCAGTTCTCCAAAACTCGTGCGTCCAGAAGTATCTGTTTCTTGCGTTAAGCCAGAAATATTATTTTCCTTCGCAAATGCAAACAATTGTCTTGCTTGTTTTTCTCTTGCTTCTGCACTGGTATCTTGTAACGATATACCTGAATCTTTAAAATCATCTTCCCAGATCAGCTCATCATTTTTCATATATTGAATTGGAAATATCGAGAACTTTGCTCCGGAAAGAGTCACTTCTTTATCCGAACTATTTCTCCCCTTGCAAATAATTTGAATGCTTCCTATTCTACTTCCTGCTTCAGCATGGATTGTTGAAATATCTATAAAACTACCGACAAGAAAAAGCATAACGAATAAAATAATGTGAATACTTCTTATCTTCTTTCGCACCTTGCTTTCCTCCTTTTTCTATCTCGTATACTATAAATTACAGCTATCATCAGCCCTATGAAGATTACTATAATTGTTGCAATTAGCACTTTAGCAGTAAAAGATAACTCCGGTTTTATATTTGTATCCGGCTCTTGCTTCGTTGCCTCTTCATAAGGTATTCTCTCTCCACGTACTAAAAGTCTGTGTGTGTTAATTGCAAATGGTGTACAAGTAACAAGTGTTGCATAATCCTTACCAGGTTCAATAGACAAGCTATCTGTCTCTTGTGGCAAAACCGTTAATATCTGATCAATCTGATATGCCAGGGTTTCATCTAAAACTTTAATGTAAAAAATATCCCCTACTTCCAGTTTATCCATATTGGTAAATAGTGTTTTTGTCGGAAGACCTCTATGTCCGGTCAGAACTGTATGTGTACTTTCTCCACCAACCGGAAGAGATGTACCCCAGAAATGTCCGACACCTGCCTGTAACACAGTTTCACTTGTTCCATGATAGATTGGAAGTTCTATATTAATCTTAGGAATACGAATGTATCCCATCATTCCAGAACCATCTACGTTCAACAGTCCCTCATAGCGAGCATCTATTTCCACATCTTCCTGCGAAAATGGATCAATCAAATCAATATTCCCCAGCATTTCCTGATTGTATGCTCTCGCATCTTCCAGCATTTGCTCTTTTTCTGCCTTACTTAACTTTACGCTTTCCTCATCATAATAGGATACAACTTTGGAACCATTCTTTTCATTCAAATAACTACTAAACGTTGGATACAACAATACGGAGAATGCAACCAAAAGCACGATCAAACGAATAATATCTTTTATTGTTATCTTCTTTTTTTTCTTCTTACTCTTCATTCCATTCTCCCTGTTGTTATACTTGGAATTGCGGTTACCTTCCATGGAAGATAACCGCCCATTCCTTAAATATTATCTTGTATCTCTAGTAAAATTATTATGCTTCTTTTCTTTTGTCACGGATGAAGCTTACTGCTACACCGAATACAAGAAGAGCTGCGATTACAGCAAATGCGATTGCTCCACGTCCACCTGTGGATGGAAGGAGGGAACCAGTGCTGTTCTCGACTTTGACAATTTTGCCATCTACTGTTCCTTTATCTACAGTAAGAGTCCAGTCATTCTCATCCGCAGTAGTGCTCTTTGTGATGGTAACTTTAATAGCATCTGTCAGTTTATTGTAACCCTCTGGAGCCTTTGTCTCTTTCAGATAATAAGTTCCTGCTGCCAGACCATTAATGTGTAAGTTGTATCCGGTTCCTTCAAATTTGGTTGCAACTGTTACCATATCAGTAATCACACTAGGATCTGTTGATGCCTGATCAGCTGCATAAGAATATTTACCATCTTCATCTTTTGTTACTTTAATAGGTTTGCTTTCATCAATGGTACCTTCTGTAGTTGAAGCGTACAAAGTAAAATGTGCACCCGCTAAGATTTCTTCTGGATTACTATCTTTTTTAACCTTTAAGATATCTAACGGATAGGTCGGTGTCTTCACTTCACTCGGTGTTGTAGTTGTTGTTTCACCTGGTTTATTACCATACTCTAACTGAGCCTTGTTCTTTTCTGTTACAACTGCGGCTTTATTTACTTTTGCATAATATGTAACAGTAAATTCTTTTCCCTTGTTTGCCTGGTTAGCTCTTACCCATTCTGACAGGTCAAGAGACATTTTTCTATTGTTTGCTGCATCAAGTGTTGCTGTTGTAGGTGCTGTACTAGCATCTGTAACTCCTGCATCTTTAAATGCTACTTTTACATTAACTGTTGTAGCACCTGCTTCAAGAGCTGTTCCATTTGCATCGTTTACAAAATCAAGACCTTTAGTTAATTCATCATGGATTTTATATACATATTCAGAGTATCCTGTTGTATCCGGGATTGCACCTGTTACTGTATATGTTACGACATCACCGATATTTACTGTTGTTTTATCAGCTGTTTTATCAATGCTTGGTGCTTCTGTTTTTAAGTCTACTGTAGTTGTATCAGCATCTACAGTAACTAAAGAAGACTGAATCTCTTTTCCACCTGTTACATATACAAGATAGTAACCAGCTGCTAAATTATTAAATGTATAAGATGTTTTATTTTCTTCTGTGATTTTTCCAGAAGTTGTTGTTGCTTCTAACTTTCCTTCCAAAGCTTTTGTAGTAAAAGTATTTGCAAAATTCTGTACTTCAGTAGCGTTATCAGATCCAAGTTTAGTAACTGCAGCTGCAAAATCTTCATCTTTAGAAGTTTCAGCGATATTTAATACAGTTGCCAATGTTTTCTTATAAGTCTCATTTACTGTATAAGCATAGTTCTTGTTCTGTCCTTCGCCTGACTCTGTTACATCAAATAATTTGTACAGATTAATTGTCTGACCTTTCAGATTCTGTGCTGGTTCTGTTGTTTTTACATTAACTGTAAGTGTGTGTGTTCCTGTTGCTCCTTCTGCGGCAAATGCTGTGACAGACATAGCCATCATCATAATCGCCGCCAGCATTAATGCCATGATTTTTTTCATTCTCTTCATAACAATTGTCTCCTTTTCTTGAGAATTTTTCTTTTATAGTTTTTCTGCTTTTTTATTTTCCTTGCATTTTTTATATCTCATTATGAAATATACCAGGAAAAGCAGAACAGCTATCAGGTAAATCAAATAGCTTCCGTATCCTCCGGTATCCGGAAGACCTGGGAAATGTCTATTAGTTATTGTGAAGGTAAATCCATCTTGCGATTTATTTATCGTTGTTGTATAACCATCCACTTCTGCTTCTGTGATGGAATACGTATAATAATAAATTTCATCTCCATCTGTCTTGTATGCCGGGAGTTCCTTTATCACCTCCTGCCATTTAGATTTATCGATGGAACCTTCTATTTTGTAACTCTCGTAACCTGGTACTGGTTCTGTCATTTCATTTCCTGCCTTATCTTTCCAGGTACGTGATATTGTTACCGTAATACTGTTTGGTCTTGACTTATCAAAATTGTTTAAATCCTTCCAAACTTTATTGATTGTCAGCTTGATATGTTCATCACATGGATCCTGTGACTCGGATGGCTCCGGAGTACCACTTTCTCCTGTGTTCAATGTTGTTTTAGTATCTGCCATCAATACTGCTTTTGCCGACGATTCATATGCTTTCAGTTCTGCTGTCGTTGACGATGTATCATCTGTCAGCTTTGCATTTTTCAAAGTATCATAGCTTTTTACCGAATTCATATGGCCCAGTGTGTAAATATCCCATCCACTGGAAGCGTCTTTTTCATAGCTGAGATTCAACCTGTCTGAATTCTTTTTGATCTGATCCAGTGTCTTCTCCAGCTTTCTATAAATACGGTAATTGTTGTCCTCACCTTCCACTTTTTCCAATGTGTTGAACTTATATTGTGAATCTAATTTACTTATTCCGCTAAATGGTCCGACAAGATCTTTTGTTCCACGAACCACATCACAGTAATACATGTTGTTATTCTTCAAAAGTCCTTCATCGTTGAATCCAACAAAGCCACCACTTCGTCCGTCTTTAGCATCACCATCATTGTTATTTCCGGCACCACCGGCATAGACATCATATCCATGACTGACACCGTAGACATTACTATCTGTAATTCTTGTTCGATTGGCCTTGATCAGACTCACACTGATATTGGATTTGGCATCATTATCATCCAAAAGTCCATTTTCATTACATGGAAGTTTGATGGATGAATCTCCGATCGTAATAATTGCAAGGTCTGTCTGTTGGTCGTTATCCGTTGACTTCTTTGAAAGTCCTACAGAGATATCCAATCCAAGCAGATTTACGTGAAGTAGTTTGCCATCATACAGTGCATCCACTTTAATAATTCCAAGATTAATCTTCAGAAGATTGGAGTCCTGGATTTTATCCAGATACAATGCCTTTATAAGTTCATTAACAAGTGAGAATATTACATTCACTGCTCCAGAATCCAACTTCAAATCTGCAAGATAAGCGAAACTTGTTCGTCCTGCAAAGCCGCCGGCTGTTCCACCTGACGCTACCTGTTTCAGTCCAATTTTCTGGTTCGTCTTGTCACCTGCTGTACAATTCGACATTCTTGCAAGATTTGCATATCCGATAAATCCTCCGGCAATCTGCTCATCTCCATTTGTACTCTGCACGGTGTAACCGTCATCCGTTCCTGTAACTGCACAGTCATCAATGTGAGAACCAAAAATGTCCATAACTCCAAGTGCTCCACCGAGCAACTGTCCTTTATTATTTCCAAGAACGTCAATCTTATCTGCCTTAACCACTCCACTCTTTCCAGAATAGCCAACAAATCCACCGACACTATTTAAACCTCTTACATTACTTAAGCTCGTTACTTTGCTGTTTTTTACAGAACCATTTAACAGCGATCCACCAAATCCTCCGGCCGTTCCGCTATATGTAACCTGATTGTTCTGTCCGGATTTTATTGCTGTGTTTGCGCTGACACTTAAGCCAGCATCTTTACTTCCGTTTACAGTTCCGTAATATACGTAACTTCTAAACGCATCCAACACATCGGTTCTACCAAGCTGCAAAAGTTTATCCAAAAGAGATGTTTCACTTCCTGCACTGATATTGGCAACTCCGGCTACATCAGCAACACCGAAGCATCCTCCGGCATATTCACCTGCGACTACGGAACGGATATTCTGTACAGAAACTCCTGCCTCTTCCGTATCCTTCTTGCCGAGTACCGTTCCTTCCAGATTTCCGGCAAATCCTCCGGCTGCTTTTGCATAAGAAGTGTTATTTCTTCCACTTGCATAAGCACCATTTACGATGATTCCCCAGTCATCCCAGGCTTCCACATCTGCATAACGGATAGTTGCGACTGTGGCATTTAATACTTTTATCAAATCTGCCGGTTTACTTAACAGTTTGTTCAGAAGCTGGCTAAGTAATCCTTCTCCGGCAGTAGGATCCACTGTTGCTACACTTCCTGGTCTTGAGCTTCCGACGAATCCACCAACATAGCTTCTTCCTTCAACTCGTCTTAGCTTTGTGACCTTGCAGCGTGCATCATTTTCGCCCCAGATCTGCCCACCGATCAGTTTTCCTACATAACCTCCGGCATAACCACAGGTATCCTTGTCATCTACACCTTCTGACTGGACAATCAGTCCACTCTGATAACCATCTACCGAAGATTTCTTGATTACTGGCACAAAGACATTAAGTACCTGCAGCATTTGTCCTAATTGCAGATTAAGACCGAGGATATCAACTCCTCCAAGCTTTGCTGCTCCGCCGTTTATCATTTCACCTGCAAAACCGCCGGCGCATCGAAGCCCTTTAATTGTCTTCGCCTGATAAGCCTGTCCATTTGTAATAGTTCCGGTCTGCATTGATCCGACATAGCCACCGGCTGCTCCGCCATTTGCCAGTTTTGTCTCATCTCGGTAATTGACTCTTCCTGCTACAACATTGTATCCGTAAGCATACTTTCCGATGATTGCATCCAGTTCAGCCTGATTCCTTACTGTTCCATGCTCCGCAAGATCACTTCCGTAACCACCCTTTTTTCCGACAAACTCCACCCATTTATTCCAGGTTTCATAATCCATCAAGGCAAGTGGTCCGTAAACTGCCGTATTTTCTTCTGTCGGATAAACAACGCTAAGTGCTCCCAGGATGTTATCTACCTTTACCAATCCCCATAATAAGGACAGGTTTCCGGTGCTTGCAGTATCTGCTGACTCCATAAGTCCTGTAAAACCACCGGCAATTTCTTCTCCGTATACAGATCGGATCCGGACTGCTTTGCAGACACTTGTTGGTCCAGTATAATCTTTACCTTTCCAATTCTTTGTATTGTTTCCCCAGATATGACCGCCTTCATTATGCCCTGCATACCCTCCGGCCATACCTCGTTGTACTTGTGTTGTTGAATCCGCATCCGCACGAACTGCACCACCACAAGGAACACAAGTCGTAGAGCTGTTTCTGATTGTCGGCACAAAGTCCTCCGCCAATGATGCCAATGTATCTGACACATCAACAAGACCACCTAAGATACCCGTATCGCCAAGAACATTTGCCACATTTCCTGGTTCCAGATCTCCCACATAACCACCAGCCGTAATCTGTCCAATGATATATGAGAAGTTATTTGCGTTGGAATCCTGAATGTGTCCACCGGAAATCTTTCCGGCAAATCCTCCTGCATCACCAAGTATGTCATTTGCCGATGCATCAGATGCTGTATTTTTCCAGGTCGCTTTTACTGCAAAACCGCCAACATTTCCTGTAACATTCGAATGTTCTATTGTAGAAACAACAACATTCAATGCATCCAGCACATGATTGATTTCTATCGAGTTGCCAAGTACACTCAAACCTTTTCCAACGGAAGCTGCAGAACCGATATCCATATATCCGATATATCCACCTGCATATCTGGCACCAGTTACTGCATATGTGCTTTCATTTTCATCATAGTATGTTGGTGCTTCATCTGCTTCCAGATCCTTCGGTTCCTTTACAGTAGTGTGCTTCAGATTCGTAACATCACAGTAGCTTACCTGTACACCGCTTCCGTAACCGATAAATCCTCCGGCACTTCCGGAATGACTGTCCTCTGATTTCGTCTTGTTGGCAGTAACATTAAATCCGTTGTCTGACTTGACTCCGGCATACTGCACATATGGAATGTAGGCATTGATCAGATTAAGCAGATCTCCAACATTTATATTCAGACCTTTGATTCCTCCGAGAATGCTGATTCCACCTCCAGCATCTGCCAATGCTCCGGAGTAAACATTTCCGCCAAAGCCTCCGGCATAAGATTGCCCATTTACATGATCCAGATTATATACAGAATAATAGTTACCTTTTCCTGCATCCTGGTTGTTAACCGTTCCACTCTGGAAGTTTCCGGCAAAACCGCCTGCTGTATCTGCAGCAACTCCGCCTTTATCAACATAAGTAACCGTGCACTCTGTATAAGAAGGAAGCAAGTACTTGACAGCACCTAACAACTTATTTACATTTAACAAAGCTTTGACATCCGCTTCACCAGCTACATCTGCAAGACCTCCGGTCTGTGAGGAACCTACAAATCCTCCGGCAAAACCGTCTTTATCATTTGCTGTTACTTCTTTTAAATTTTTCACATCGGACTTAATGATCTCACAGCTGTTACTTTTTCCGATGAAACCACCAGCTGTATAATCCACTACTTCGCCGTTGGAATTTGTACCTATTGCTTCTGCAGTCATGCCTCCTGCGATGCCATTTACATGAGCTTCGTTGATTTTAACTCTGACACCTTCTGCCACCGAAAGCAGATTTTCAACTTTCAGCAAGTTGTTCAGTCCTAACAGATTCAAAGTCAGTCCGTTTCCACCTGCCAGATCTCCCGGACCTGCACAACCGATAAAACCACCGACTCTGTTTTTTGCTGTAACAGATTTTACCTGATTCAATGTTACAGTATCCACATCTCCACCAACAGCCTCGCCAATCGCTCCGCCGGCATAATTTTCTTTTGCTTCAACTGTATATCCATCATTTACTCCCGTCACCGTTACATGATGCACAGTAAATCCAAGGAAGTTTCCTATTCCAAGCGTATTATTTAAAAGCCCTGTAACATTTGCTGTTGTTACGCTTCCGGCAATACCTCCGGCACGATTTTCACCTGCCGTAACTGTTTTTAATCCTGTGAGCACATTATCTCTTTGGGCTACACTGCTCACATCCCCTACGCCATGTTTCCAGTACGGAAGTTTATTTAAATATTCTGGACTGGATTCTGCAATATAGACGCCATCACCACCACCAAGAATACCACCGGAATAACTCTTGCCAGCCTCAACTGAAACTGATGAACAATTCATGTTACATCCCAGGATTGCTGATGGTGCAATTCCTACAAGTGACAAAAGCATGCCCGCTTTTTCCGGATTACTGGACAAGAGTCTTGTCAATAAGTCTTTTACTGTTGTTAAAAGGCTTGCATCCTTGACTTCTTTATTTCCAAGGTTTGTAATCCAGCCAACTGTTGAAATACCGCTCACACCGCCGGCATAACTTCCGCTTGCATTAACTGCAATGCTTCCGCTCGCTCCGCAGTTGACCGCATAACTGTTTGCCTGTGCTCCTACGATACCGCCTTGATAATTTTCACCAGATACTGAGACATTGCATCCTGTCAGATTGCAATTTAACAGTATACTCTGGGGCTGCATTACTCGAATAAGTTCAACACCTACATCACTTAACAAGCCACGGATTTCCGCATCTCTGCTGATTCCTGCAAAACCTCCGCCGTATTCTTTTGCGGTTACAGAATAACTACTGTTTTTCACGGAGCAGTCAAAGATTCTTGTTCCTACCTGCTGTCCTACAAAACCACCAGCATAATCTTTACCGGCAGCTCCGATAGTTCCTGCCAGATTCTCTACATGACAGTTTTTAATATTTACATTTTTGTATCCAGTAGGAATTAAACTACCAACCGGCAATGCCTTGTCCAGAAGAATTGTGATCAAATCTCCAAGTCCAAGTCCCGGAATTGCATTTAACAATGATGATAATGCATTCACCGTTACTCCAAGAGCTTTCGACAATCCGTCATACTCTGTTACACCTTCTGTATAACCAACAAACCCACCAGTGCGATCATTAATGTTCGAAACACTGACCTTTCCTGTCACATCACAGTTTTCAATGGAAACATCTCCCACTAGCCTTCCGGCAAATGCACCTGTTGCATAAATCGTCGGATCCTTTGCTCTTGCATTTAAAAGTGCTGATAATGTATCTTTCAAATTCAGGTTTACGTTTCCAAATGTTAAAACTCCTACTAATAAATCAACTACACCACCTACAAGCCATCCAAGTCCTGATGTGAGTCCACTTATTATGGTCTGAGTGTTTTTATGTTCATTCGTGTTATTTTGTACGTTTACATTTTGTAATTCTAGGTTTGATACAGAGACCGTTCCGGCACTGACACCAATATTGTTTACATTAACCTCATTCGTAACTGTTCCAAAAAAACCAATTCCTATGTACTTAGATCCATCCATTGCATCTGCCTGGTTCACATTCACATTAGAAATTACAGGTTTTCCAGTTGCCAGAATAGTGTTTCCATCCGTAATCATTGTTTGTCCATCTGCTAACTTTGCACCTTTGATATCCCCCGATACCATAAGTGGTGTCCAAAGATCATCTTCTTGATTTGAGTTCACACCATCCTTTGATAAGTCAATATCTCGGAAAATGATGTAATTTGCATTGGATGAATATTTTAAACCACCATATTCTTGCTTTAACTTCGTCAGACTCGCTGTTTTATTGTCAGGCAACCCCTGGTCGTTAACGCCACATAAACTACCAGTTCCTACTGTAAGACCACCCAATAAAGACCCTAACAGTCCGCCTACTCCATTCAGTAGACCCGTAACAATATCATCGCTTGTCAAATCGACATCTGCCAGCTTATACTTACCATTATCTTTATAATATAAATAAGAGTTATCACCGTTCACTGTATCTGGCTTTTGTTGAAATCCAGAAAGATGGGTAGTTGCCCCTTCTGCAGCAACAGCATCAAGCCCAAGATCCGCATCGCCTGGATAGTATGGTGTGTAGGAAGGCTTTCCACCAAGTAATCCACTTACTAACCCCTGACTATAATAAACATATAGTCTTGGAGTTACGCTCTTATTGCTTCCAATTGCCCGCAGCTGTGACTCATTTCCGATCAGAATATATTTCTTCCCGGAAACTTCTACATATAACTGCCCTGGTTTTGTTCTTCCATCTGCATGCTCACCATCTAGCCATTGAACTCCATCCGCCGCTTTTTCTGTCAATTGATCTGCAACTAATTCCGGCTTATCTGAATTAAACTTCTGCGATAACACATAATTATGAGACTTACTATAAGTCAGATACTCCTGATCATCTCCATCCGGATAAATCATCTGCCCCATACCAAACTGTGGTGCATCATAATCCAATGACATAACTGGTTCCGTTTCAGATTCTTCCTGTGCAAGCACCATTAACTGATATGGGTTATAAATGTAGATGGTGTCCGTTTCTTTGTCATAGAGAGTCGGTGTTTCATTTTCTTCTATTTCCGTACCCGTGATAGTTCCGGTAAAGGAATCCGGCACTGACCACATCTGTTCCAAGTTCATCTGGATGTCATTCATCAAAATGTATTGGGCATCTGCACCGTATTTCAGCTCTGTGCCTTCACTCTTTACTACATCTCCAGAACCAATCTTTCCATCCTTATCACCTGTGTAAATATAAGCATCTGAACCAATCTGTTTTAATTGTTCAAAATTATAAATGCATATTTTACTATCCTTATAATAAGCCTCTATATTATCTGTTGATTCCGCTTTAACATTTTCACCGGAAGATTCCGATTCGTTATTCTTTGAGTTTTCATTTGTTTCCTCCGATATCTTAGATTCGGATTCCATGGTGCCATTTATTTCATCTGAAACTGTGGATTCGGTTGATGCTTCATCATTGCTCATATTGGTTTCATCAGAAAGGTCCACTTGGCTCGTGTTGGTACCTGATGGATTCAGATCTGCTGCATCCGCAATATTCACTTGAGAAAATAAGATAGCCATACATAGTATGACTGCGATAATTCTGTTCTCTATCCTTCTTTTTTTCTTCATATCTGGACCTCTAATCTTTTGCCTTCACTTGTTACTTTAATTTTGCCTCTTTAACCAGTTTTGCTGCTTTGCCGCCTCCTGAAAGCATTGCATCAGCTGATTGGAAAACACTCCGCATTCACCATTTGAAATCATCCGTATCGCTTCTTCATGTTCATATTTTCTTTTGTATGGTCGATCATTGATCAATGCATCGTAAGCATCAACAATCCCAACGACCTGTGCGCACATCGGAATCGCATTCCCTTTTAAACCGTCTGGATATCCTGATCCATCATATCTTTCATGGTGGTGTCTGCATATTTCATAGCTATATTTGTTCAGCTTTTCCGTTGTTATCCCCTCTGGGAATCTCTGGGTCATCGCCGCACCTACTAATGGATGTTGTTTTACTACATTCATTTCTTCATCTGTCAACTTTCCATTTTTATTCAAAATTTCAATTGGTACTTTTATCTTTCCAATATCATGAATCGGTGCCAAATGGGCTACTGAAGCAATTTCTTCATCCGTAATTCCGTATTCCGGATAATTCTTCTGCAATTGAAGATATACCTGTTTCGTATAGAAACTGATATCATCTTGATACCCTGATTCAACTATCTGATTATGATTCAATACAGTAGTTAAAAGTGATACCATATCCCAATACTGCTTTGCCAAATCCTGTTCTTTCTTTACGAGTTCCTGTTCCATTCTTATAACTGTGTTCTGGACAATCGTCTCATTATGTAATGTAATAATTGCAGTATTCTCATTTGCATCTATATATTTTTTTGCTTCCATCCAAACATATTCATTCTTATCTTTTCCCGTAATTCTGCGATATGGAAGATCTTTTTCCATACATCCATCAACCAGGTTTTCTTCTAATCCTTCACTTGATAAGAAACCATGAACCATTTTTTTATCAGAAACATACACATATCTTTCTACATACTGGCTTATGAACTCTTCATAGCTTTCTGTATTTCTTACTTTCTCATACACTTCACGGATATGTGAGTACACACACTCGTAGTTTTTATCCTTCAAGTTCAGTTTTAACACAACATAAAATCGTCCAAAATATTCATCTTCTCCAGGGCGGATAACATCTGAAACTTTTACGCTCTCTAATTTATTATTGTATGTATTCTGCAAACTCAACAATATTTTATGTATCTTGCAGGTATCTTCTAAATTTCTTGAGCAAAAACGATCTTCTTCCAAACAACGATTAATTGCCATTGTTTCCTCTACACACGATATAATTTTCATCAGAGAAATATTCTCCGGTTGTTTTGCCAGCATATAGCCACCATTTGTACCTTCACAGGCTTTTATGATTCCTGCTTGCTTTAACTTTTTTGTTATTTTTGGAATATAACTGGATGGAACACTTAGTTCCTGAGATAATTCTGATGTAGAGATCATCTGTCTTTGTGCTGCCAGATAACATACGATTCTGATAGCATAATCCGTTGTACTTGCAAGCTGCATAGTTTTCCCCTTCCCTTAACAAAACTAAACCATTTCAAGTATTAGTTCGTCCTAAAAAAAATAGTGGGTTCCTGTCGGACGATGAAATTGATTATTCAAAAATTTCCATCAATTTCATCAAGATATGGGGGTCGTTCTACTCTATCATCAGATATAAGATCTAGAATTCTATAAATAATAATATCGCAACATATAGTAATGCGATGATGGCTTTTCAATATAATTTTTTCTCATTGTCTATTTGAATCAGAGAATGTTTCTCATCAACGTTTTGAATTGTATCCCATTTGTGGTTTTTTTATAATGTTACAAATAGGAAAGATTTTTTTTATTTTTTTGTAAAATCTGTTCCATCGTATCGATATTCTTCCATTAATATCTTGTTATGAACTTCGTTCAAAAAAAAAGAAACCATGCCTCAACACGATTTCTCTTTCTTTTTCTACTCTATTTCTTTTAACATTTTATAAATAATCAGACCATTACTGACTGCCAGTACTTCATTTGCATTGTCAAAATTTATTCCGGAAATTTGTTTTATTTTTTCAAGCCTGTAAGATATCGTTCTATAATGAACAAACATTGCGTCTGCAGTTTTCTTGATGCTTTGGTTATTTCTAAGATACATCTGCAAGGTTGTAATCAATTCTCCCTTATGTTCATCATCATATAAATATAATTTCTTTAATGTTTCCGGAATGCATCTTTCCAATTCCGTCATATCATCAACTTTGCCGAATATCTGGAAAAATCCGAGGCTCGAATAATGTACTACTGACTTATTCTTATCACCAGTCACCAGGCGGATAATGTCTATATACTTGATTGCCCGACTTGCTTCTTGATAAGATTCTTTCAGCCGTTGATACCCTTCCACACTTTTTCCTATACCAATCTGAAAGTCTGTATCTTTCTTTCTATAAAGGATGCTTCGCTGGATAACATCCTCTACTTCTTCCATCTCTTTCTGATACTCCAGTTCTGTCTGATTAGAATCTACCTGTTGAATCATAACAATCTGATCCATATTTCTGTAAATAAGCGCATCCGGCAGAAGATACATCAATTCACCCACGATAACACCTACTTCGTGAAGCTGTTCTTTTGTATATTTTCTTTGTACATTTTTTTTGATGGTATGAAAATCAACAACCCTGTAAGTATCGCTTTCTTTCATTCCGAGCTGTGCTGCCGCTTCAGTCATTTCTTTCGAACTCAGTAATCCATTCAGAATATTATGGATAATATCTCTCTGATACGTCTTTTTTTCTTCATCCTGTGCAAATTCACTCAAAAATCCATCCTGTAAGTTAATAGTCGCATTTTCGAGTTCCATACAAACATCCTGTTCTTTTTTTCTTAGCTCCTGTTCCATTGTTACAATCGTATTCGGAATCACTTTTGTATTATGAAATGTAATAATTGCTGTATTTTCCTTTACATCCACATACTTACTAGCTTTCATCCATACATACGATGTACCGTTATTTTCGATGATTCCGCGATAGAAAATTTCTTCTTCCACACATCCATCTACAAGATGTTCTGTTAAATTCTCACCTGCAAGACATTTCTGGACATTTACCCAGTCTGCTTCACAAATATATTTTTCCGCATATTTTTTTATAAAGTCATCATATGATTCTGCTGTTTTTACTTGTTCATAGACATCATGATTATGAGAATAAATACATTCATAATCTTTTTCTCTCAGATTAACTTTTATAATCACATAAAATTTTCCAAGATATTCATCCTTACCAGGACGGATAATGTCTGATATCTTTACGCTTTCCAAGCGGTTATTGTATATATTTTGCAGATCCAGCAGAATCTGATGTACTTTACAGCAGGCTATATAATTTTTGGAGCAACCTTCCTCTTTTTCCAGGCACCTGCTAATTGCCATGGTGGATTCTGTACACGATATCACATCCCTTAAAGATATATTCTCTGGCTGTTTTGCAATCTGATATCCACCCTTTATCCCTTCACAGGCTTTTATGATTCCTGCTTGTTTTAATTTTTTTGTTATTTTTGGAATATAACTGGATGGAACACTTAGTTCCTGAGATAATTCTGATGTAGAGATCATCTGTCTTTGTGCTGCCAGATAACATACGATTCTGATAGCATAATCCGTTGTACTTGCAAGCTGCATAGTTTTCCCCTTCCCTTAACAAAACTAAACCATTTCAAGTATTAGTTCGTCCTAAAAAAAATAGTGGGTTCCTGTCGGACGATGAAATTGATTATTCAAAAATTTCCATCAATTTCATCAAGATATGGGGGTCGTTCTACTCTATCATCAGATATAAGATCTAGAATTCTATAAATAATAATATCGCAACATATAGTAATGCGATGATGGCTTTTCAATATAATTTTTTCTCATTGTCTATTTGAATCAGAGAATGTTTCTCATCAACGTTTTGAATTGTATCCCATTTGTGGTTTTTTTATAATGTTACAAATAGGAAAGATTTTTTTTATTTTTTTGTAAAATCTGTTCCATCGTATCGATATTCTTCCATTAATATCTTGTTATGAACTTCGTTCAAAAAAAAAGAAACCATGCCTCAACACGATTTCTCTTTCTTTTTCTACTCTATTTCTTTTAACATTTTATAAATAATCAGACCATTACTGACTGCCAGTACTTCATTTGCATTGTCAAAATTTATTCCGGAAATTTGTTTTATTTTTTCAAGCCTGTAAGATATCGTTCTATAATGAACAAACATTGCGTCTGCAGTTTTCTTGATGCTTTGGTTATTTCTAAGATACATCTGCAAGGTTGTAATCAATTCTCCCTTATGTTCATCATCATATAAATATAATTTCTTTAATGTTTCCGGAATGCATCTTTCCAATTCCGTCATATCATCAACTTTGCCGAATATCTGGAAAAATCCGAGGCTCGAATAATGTACTACTGACTTATTCTTATCACCAGTCACCAGGCGGATAATGTCTATATACTTGATTGCCCGACTTGCTTCTTGATAAGATTCTTTCAGCCGTTGATACCCTTCCACACTTTTTCCTATACCAATCTGAAAGTCTGTATCTTTCTTTCTATAAAGGATGCTTCGCTGGATAACATCCTCTACTTCTTCCATCTCTTTCTGATACTCCAGTTCTGTCTGATTAGAATCTACCTGTTGAATCATAACAATCTGATCCATATTTCTGTAAATAAGCGCATCCGGCAGAAGATACATCAATTCACCCACGATAACACCTACTTCGTGAAGCTGTTCTTTTGTATATTTTCTTTGTACATTTTTTTTGATGGTATGAAAATCAACAACCCTGTAAGTATCGCTTTCTTTCATTCCGAGCTGTGCTGCCGCTTCCGTCATTTCTTTCGAACTCAGTAATCCATTCAGAATATTATGGATAAGATCTCTCTGATACGTCTTTTTCACTTCATTCTGTGCAAATTCACTCAAAAATCCATACTGCAAGTTAATAATCGCATTTTCGATTGCCATATAATCAAGTTCTGTCAGTTCTCTATTTTCTTCTGTTATTGTTATATATATTTCCACCTCACTCAATATGGCAAATTTCACTACATATTGAACACAGCTTCCTTTCATCTGCTTCATATATTGAAATTTCGTAATAATATTTGGTTTATATGGCTGAATTTCATCTGACAATATTAACTTAGAGTTGTCCGAGTTTGTTGAAACCATACAATTAAGATCACCATAATACAATACAACAGGATTCTCGATCATGATACTTAAAAATTTGATAATATCACTTGCTGTATTACTTGATCCATTATTTTTTAAAATAAACGTATTAAAACTATCATGTGTAATCTTAAAATACTTTAAGCGTGCAGTGTCTTTATCGAATACCTGTATCATAACATAGCGGATAATTCCCCAGTAATATGAATCTTCTGAAATTTCTACCAGAGGAATTTCATATTTTTTGCAGTGTTTTTCTAATAAACTCAATCTGCGTCCTGTAGGATCATATTCTTTTCTTTTCTTTACAATGAATCCACTTATGTCACTTTTAACTAAATCTTCAAAATGCTGCTCTACTTCTCGATCACTGCATGATAAATATACCTGAAAACTGGTTATGAGTATTTCACCACCCGTCAGGTATCGCTCCATATCTTCAATTTCGATTATTCGAATGCCTTTCACTTCCAAATCTAGACCTTTTTCACCGCAAAGCAGCTTCATTTTTGGAAATTGTTCTGATTCAAGTAATTTTCTTACAGTATATGCCATCGTTACTCCTTATCCATTGCAAAATCAATACAACATAATATCTGTTATGTTGTACAGTGCCTCTATTAACCTGTTCTACCCTCTTTCTGCAAGTCATTCATTTCCTCTAAAAGATAACTTTAAGCAATAAAAATAATAAAGATTATAGCCAATTTACCAAGAGCGGTACTTAAATAGGGCACAGCTACCAAAAAATCAGAAAGGAACTATGTAATATGAACAGCATAACAGATAGCAGGGTGTTATTTAACATTATATCGTACGAAACTTAATCTGTCCATAAACAACATAACAGATATTATGTTGTACATTCCAATATTTCCTGTTCGACAATCTTATCCAGCTTCTTTTGGAACACTGTTTCTGTAGTTGCTGTATATATTCTCGTTACATTGATACTGCTATGTCCAAGTAAATCAGCAAGACCTGTAATATCTTTTGTCACTTTATAATAAATTCTTGCAAATAGATGTCGAAAATTATGCGGGAATATTTTTGATTCTGCTACTCCTGCCTTTTCTTTTAATCGTTTCATTTCTCTCCAAATATTACTTCTGTCTTTTAACTTCCCATTTTTCGTGACAAATATCCAACCTTCTGCTATTTGGTTATTATGGCAATAGGAAAGAAGTTTCCTTTGCAATACCTTCGGCAAAAAAATCCTTCTATACTTTCCTTTATTATAAATCTCTATCTTTCCAGATTTTACACGCTCCACTGTAAAAAATTTTATTTCGCTAATCCGAATTCCTGTACATGCTATTGTTTCAATACACAATGCAAGCTGTTCTTTTCCTTCTGCCATAGCTGTTGCAATCAATTTCCTGCATTCTTTTTCTGTCAATTCTTTCTGATCCTGTAAAAAAGGCTGCTTCTGCACTTTTATTCTTTTCACTTTCAGCTTTCCTACATTCAAAAATTCCAGGAACTGATTCAAGGCGGCAAGCATTGAATTAACACTATTGACAGCATATTTTTGAGCAAGCCATTCTTTATATTGCAACAATACTTTTTTATTGATCCGCTTATCATCTGCCAAAAAAGATAAAAACTTTTTTATATCTGCCATATATTTATTGATTGTTGCTTTTGCATTTTCTTTCTGGTATAGATAATCTGCAAATTTTTCTATCTCACTTTCTGATAGCTCTATTGAAAAATCCATCTGTTCCATAATCATAGTCCTCCTGAGAATTCATTTTCTTTCATTATAGCTGTTCGCTTTTTCATATTCCCATACACTACTTTTTCTACTTGTTATACATCCAAGATTTTTCAATATTTATCTCCGATTATATATCGTATTGTTGATTTTAGTCAACAGTAGACGCTTATTTTTATCATCTATTGTGGATATAATTTAACAATACGAGAGGAGATGTTTTATACTAATGTCGGATAGCGAATTATGTTTACAGGAAATCGGAAAAAGAATTATGGATCGTCGAAAAAAGCTGGGACTCACTCAAGAAGCACTTGCAGAAAAAGGGGAAGTCACTACCCAGTTTGTTTCTTATGCTGAATCAGGGAAGCGAGCAATGAGGCCTGAAAATCTGCTAAAAATCTCCTCTGCTTTAGAAGTAAGTGCCGATTATTTACTCACTGGTGAAATTATAGATAAGGATCTGTTGATTCTTTCAGATAAGCTCCGTCGACTCACTCCTTCACAGGTACGCACAGTTGAAGCTATTATAGATGAATGTAACAACCTTTTTAATCAGAAAGAAATTACCCTTCTCTCTCAAAAAAGGAATGGAAGCTACTAAAACAGTAACTTTCCATTCCTTTTTTGAGAGGATGAAACTTTTTCTGTAAAATAATGTTTATAAGGTTCTTCTATGATACAATAAATATCATTAGAAGGGCCTTTTATTATGGCAAGACAAAAGAAACCTGTACATCGTGTACAAATGACAGAAGGAAAACGAAACATCATCCATCAGCTCCTGGAAGAGTACGATATCCAGTCTGCAGAAGACATTCAGGATGCGCTCAAGGATCTTTTAGGCGGCACCATTAAGGAAATGATGGAAGCTGAAATGGATGATCATCTTGGTTACGAAAAATCCGAACGCTCAGATAATGATGATTATCGCAATGGTTATAAGCGGAAACAGGTCAACAGCCGGTATGGCTCGATGGAAATCGAAGTGCCACAGGATCGCAAATCAACGTTTGAACCACAGATTGTGAAAAAACGTCAGAAAGATATTTCCGATATTGATCAGAAGATCATTTCCATGTATGCCAAAGGAATGACTACCCGGCAGATTTCCGAAACCATCGAAGATATTTATGGCTTTGAAACTTCTGAAAGCTTTATTTCTGATGTGACTGATAAGATCCTGCCACAGATCGAAGACTGGCAGAACCGGCCACTGGACGAGGTCTATCCCATTCTCTACATTGATGCAATCCATTATTCTGTAAGGGATAATGGCGTGATCCGAAAGCTTGCTGCTTACGTGATTCTGGGAATCAACACGGAAGGAAAAAAAGAAGTTTTAACCATCAGTGTTGGCGATAACGAAAGCGCAAAATACTGGCTTTCCATTATGAATGAACTGAAAAATCGTGGTGTCAAAGATGTATTAATCATCTGTGCCGATGGTTTAACCGGAATCAAAGAAGCGATCGCAGCAGCTTTTCCAAAGACGGAATACCAGCGCTGTATTGTACACCAGGTAAGAAACACGTTGAAATATGTCCCGGATAAAGACAGAAAAGCCTTCGCTACGGATCTGAAAACCATTTATCAGGCCACAGATGAAAAGAAAGCTCTGGCAGCCTTAGAGCGTGTAACAGAAAAATGGACACCGAAATATCCGAATTCCATGAAGCGCTGGAAGGATAACAGGGACGCAATCTCGCCGATCTTTAAATTTTCAACGACGGTCAGAACGGTGATTTATACTACAAATGCTATTGAATCCCTGAATTCTACCTACCGGAAACTGAATCGCCAGAGAAGCGTATTTCCAAGCGATACAGCTCTATTAAAGGCACTGTATCTTGCCACATTTGAAGCTACGAAGAAATGGACCAGTACGATCCGCAACTGGGCACAGGTGTATGGTGAACTGAGTATTATGTACGAAGGACGCCTCCCAGAGTAACGAATAAACAGGCGAATAAGACGGGCGGAAAACCGCCTGCTCTTGACATGCCATTCAACAACTGTTATATATAAAACAAGGGTGAGAAGCCTGATTTTCAGGCTTGCCACCCTTGCATATCATAGAAGAATCTTATTTACAGACTTTTTCTCACAGTCTCGCAGATCCCCTGCAAAGCTTGAAAACTCTGCAGGGGAACGCATAAATTTTATTTTCCCTATGTAATCATCTCCGGTTTCATCTTTCAAAAACAGGTATATCCGAAACATCCCGCTTTTCATTACGGATATAATCCTGATTATACGGGAATCTGGCAACCTTTGCGCGAACCTTCATCTGGCGGGTTCCCGGCGTTCCCCAGAGTATTTCAAGCTCCGTTCCTTCTTTGGCATATTCTGCGGAAATAAAGGCCAAAGAAATCATGCTGTTATAGGTATAAGAGATGATTTTTCCGCTTGTGATCCCGATCTCCTTATCTGCAGCCAGCACCTTATCTGCCCGGTACTCAAAACCAAACTCTCTGACACAGAAATAGTATTCAAGAGCGGATGGTTTGGTAATATCCTCGCAGGGTTCCTCCCCAGGGCTGAGCATGGTTGCAAAGACTTCTGCCACATCCTTGGCGTTCCATTCCAGGGTTACGCATTTTTTTTGTGGCTTTTCCGACATTTCAAGAAGGGCTTCTTTTCCAATGAAGTCATGATTATATTTAATCAGGAAATCCCATCCCACATCATAGGGAGTAACAAAGCGAGCCTGAAGATCATCCCCCACACTTCCGAGAAGCCTTCGATTGAGATTGAACATGGATAACTGAGGCACTGTGCGCATATATTCTGTCATTTTCTCGCTGGTTTCCAGCCACGGAAGCGGATAGTGAAGATTGATATTCGGGAATCCAGCCTCCGTATGGTTAAACAGGTTATAAGCCTGGAGCCCAAGCTTTCTTGCTCCCAGCTTTTCACCTGCCGCCCATACCAGATTATAGATCTCCGCATAATCCGCCATATCTCCGTGAATTTCATAAGCAAGGTTGCCGGACATGCCAAGCCGGATGATGCGTACCTGTTTTCCGTTTACCTCCTGGATTCTATGTCTGCCGAATTTGATGTCGTGAAGATTGGCCTGGAATGCATTTTCCAGAATCTCTAAGGACTTTTCACCGTCAATCTGGATAAAATATTCCTTTCCGCTCATGTTTTCGCCATGCACATCCAGATCTGATGTATTGACATAATAAGAGATCACCGGATCAAGCCAGTAGGTTCTGTAACGATCTTCTCCGATACGGATTACAACGCCGTCTGTCAGAATCTGACCTTTCTCATTGCACATTACGGCATGGCGTATGCCGTTCATTCCCAGCGTGGTAAAATCATTTGTACAAACCTGTCCCATTAATTTAACGGCATCCGGTCCGTATACATCATAAATGGGGGATGTCATAAGCGCCGTTCCAATCCATGCGCTGGTCTGATATGCCTTGATCTCATCCTCCACACCCGTATAAGCATATGCCGTAATAAAAGATCCCTGTGGGAACAATAAGGTGGCGCCTTCCAGCGCCGGATTCATCATTTCTGCCATTTTTCGTCCTCCTACTGTTTTTAATTATCTGTAGATGTTCTTGTTCCGATTAAATGATTTTCCATATCTTCAAACATTTCTCTTACCGTGATGGGCTTTTGCCCTGTCAGCTTTTCAAAATCATCTGTAAATGTACTCATTTGATTCAGACGGATTGCCCTGCCAAAGGACACCATTCCATCTGAGCAAAATGGAAAGTTCTTCGCCGTGTCCGCCCACATTTCCTCCGTTGTCCTTGGAACGCCGATGGAGTCAAAGAACTCATACATCTCATCATCGTTGATATATTGATATTCCGTCTTTTTACCCGTAACCTCCGAGGCGATTGCCATGTACTGTGCAATTGTCAGAAGCTCGGCTCCATTTATATCAACAATTCGATCTTCCCAATCAGACATTGCCGCACAGGCCGCCGCAAGCGCACAGTCATCCCTCGAAACAAATGCCATTTTCCCATCTCCCATGTTATTGCGGATGATGCCGTTTGTATTTTCAACTGCTTCCACAAATGTGGAGACCATTGCTTCCGCATATTGGGAATCCCGAAGAATCAAATAATGGATGGGCTGTTTTTTGATATACCTTTCGGTCCATACATGATCGTTTACTTCGTAAGCATTGATATCCTCATGTCCGGCTCCTACAATCGATGTATAAACCAGTTTGTTTACACCTGCCGCCACAGCCGCATCAATTGCAATTTTATGTGCCGCTCTTCTTTTCGGTCCAACGAATGGCATGGAGATCAGAATAACTGTATCCGCATCTTTAAATGCTTCCGTCAGTTTTTCCGCATTGTTAAAATCGGCAATTCTGGTTTCAATGCCCATTGCCTGGTATTTTTCAAGACCATTTTTTGTTGGAGCCGTAAAAATCAAAGCTTCATGAGGATATTTTTCCAGCAATACACGGGCTGATCTGCTTCCAAAATTCCCGTCTACTCCATTTAACAATATCTTTTTCATAAAAAATAATCCTTTCAACTATATAGTTATAATATTAAAAAATCGATACCCCTTTATAGGATACTCCCTCAGCTCTTTTTATTGCCTCCTTCCTTTTGTCTGAATTATATTATCTCCTCTCTAACTGTCGGCGCCTGAACAGTGTTTCCTATATATTCATAGTAAAGCAGTTGCCATCTCCCGTCATCAGTTATATAATTCATTTATACCGTCTTTTTTCGTCAAAAATAACCAAAGGAGTTTTTTGCAATGAAATCTATGAGCATTTCTGTCATCCTTGACTGGATTCCTGATAAATACAGGATTTTTTATAAATCTACGGGCTTAGATCAATTATTCCGGCATGCCCGCATGCTTGATGATTCCATGGAAATAATCGATAATGATTTTCTGTATTTAACACAAGAGAGCTCTTTCCTTGATAGGGAATGGGATATACGTAAGCCCCGGTTCCTGATTTTCTGTACCAAAACCGGATCAAAGGAGGGACAGATAAACCCTTCCTGGATGGAGCATGCCGCCATCTTATATACGGACGAGCCTTTTCATAAGGTATTCCATGAGTTTCTGGATATTTTTGATAAGTACTATGCCTGGTATGAGCAATGCCTAAAGATAATTATCGAAAACAAAGACGTTTCAGATCTGCTTGATTATGCGGCCACCTTTCTTTGCAACCCGATTGCCCTTTTTTCTCCAACCGGAAAGCTGCTGCATTATACCGGGAAATTTCAGGAAAAAATCGAGGGAACTCTCTGGGACGAGGTTATCAATTTCGGCTTTACACCGACAGAATCCATATATCCTGACGAACACCAGAGAGTTATGCAGGAAATTCACAGCGGAAACCGCTTAATCTCCAGCGTCTTTCGTCAGGATCCATCCCATCACTCTCTGACCGCTCCGCTTTATTTTGAGGGAAAAAACTTTGGAGCATTCGGTACGACAGATATGAACGGTCCCTTTACGGAAGCACAAAAGGCTTTGTTATTAGAAGTCGTTCATTTTACAGAGCTTGCTATGAATCACCAGATTCAGGCTTTTCTTTTGCAGGATGAAGAAAACTATTATGTTATACGGCTTTTACAGGGATATCCGGCAGATGAGCTTTCTACCTCTTATTATCTCCAAGCCAGAAATTATACGAACGAGGATATTTGGTATCTTTATCAATTTTCCCTTCTGGAATCTGACATCTCGGATACCCGTCAGTCTGCCTATATTCATCAGATAAAAAATATTCTGCCTCATGGAGTTGTCCTCTATTTTGAACATTCTATTGTTGCGGTTTGCCGCAGGCGGGATTTTGATCCTGATTATGAAAAATCATACGCCGCACTGGAGGATTTGCTAAAACGGCTTTCCCTTAAGGTCTATATAAGCACTCGTTTTTATAGATTCACGGAGCTTTCCATGGCATATGGACAATGCAGGCTTATGAAATCTTACCCTTTGGAGCCTCAAAAACATATTCAAAGGTTTGATGAAGCCTTTCTACATGTTTTATATGGTGTCCTTAAGGAAAAAAACTCCTTGCCGGGCTTCTGCCATCCAGCTGTTTTATCCCTGTGGCAAAGCCATATGGAGCAGGATCTCACGCTCATTCATAATTTAAAATGCTATCTTATCAACGGAAGAAATATAGCGGAGACTGCCCGGACGCTTCATCTTCATAGAAACACCTTGATCTACCGGCTACGAAAAATCGAAGACCTGCTCCATATTTCACTGGATTACCTGGATGAAAATATGCTTCTCTATTTATTAATATCCTGCTTCATCTGCGAAACACTCTAATTTGGACATCCTCCTATGCTTGAAATTTGGCTTGCGACAGCAATTTCATTGCAACATAGGAAGATTTTCATTTATTTTGTGATTCTTACTTTTGATTGTTTCCGAACTGAGGGAGTAACAGCCCACAGAGGAACATAATTACCATACATATGGATGCAAGCATAAACAACAAACTATAATTATCTCCCGCAATCGGTGTTAAGATATAAGTTGGAATCAAAACAGCTCCAAGAAGCTGTAATGTAGAGATGACACCCGCCGCACTTCCTGCATATTTAGTTCCAAGTCCTTCTAACAAAACCGGTGCGGAAAGGAAAATAGGCCTTGACGCTCCAAGCATAATTCCAGTATAAAGAACCAGTATGTGTAAAACGAATATGGACGGAAATCTCTAACACATAATAATTCCGGCAAAACTCAACACGGCAGCTCCTGATACAAACACTTTAACATTTTTGATTTTAGAGAATACAATGGGACCTGTAATAGAACCAATACAATTTCCCAATGTCAACATAGATGCAATCGTACCACATACTTTCAAATCTATTCCATACATAGTCTGCAATGCCATCGGCATAAAAGTGGATAAAGTTACCGTACTGCCAAGAGCCATCATAATGCAAATAGAAACCAGCCATATACCTTTATTAGAAAGTACTACCTTAAGAGAATCCCCAATGGAAGGTTGATTTTCCTGATCTATCTTCTCCCTTTCTTCCATTGTATCCTCTGGCTTATCTTTCACAAAAAACAACCATAAAACAAATACACTAATACAGAATATTGCTGATACAATAAAAGCAGATGTCCTGCTATCAAACAAAACTGCCGTCGTTGCTGTCGCAAAGGCTCCCGGAAGTTGTCCGCAAAATGCAAATATACCCATCAAAATTCCTAGCTTTTCCTGCTCAAACCAACTTGCAGTAATCTTGGATGCATTAATATTGACAAACATATTGGAGAAACCGGTTAATGCCATGCAAAGAAAAAATGGCATATCCATACTAAATCGTGATCGACGTGAATCAGCACCGCCAGATTGATGCATGTCCCATTCGGTCTGCGATTGCTAATCCCATAAATCCCATATTAATCAATAACGATACATGGGAATGTCTCAAATCATACACACGGATTCGCTTCACCCCAGATATTTTTGAGCCTCTATTCATTTCATGATGCAGATAAGATTTGGAAATTGTGAAAATCCGTTCGTCCTCTTTCGGATGGCTGGTGCGTTTCTCCTGTCCAATCAGTATAACGATAGACCACTCGCCACTTCCCAGTGACATTATCTTTGTAAATACTCATACAAATTCTCCTCTCTTTCTCTTACATTTCGCTGTAACATACTTTTTTGCGGAAATAATTAGTGTTTACTCTGCCAGCTACCGTAAGATAACCCAGCTTCTGTAATTCTTCATTTAGCTGTTTGACAATCTTATAAGCATAAGACTTGGAAACTCCCAGTTCCGCTGCAACTTCTTCTAATCAGCAAGGAAGAATATGATGAATGGAGATATAAGTATCCGGAACTGGATACTTACCAGAAACGTGCCAAGATACCATCTCAGGAATTGAGTGATTACCTCGTAAAAGAATTGACTAAAAAAGAAAAATAAGGAAAAAGAAAACCTTACCGATATTCAGTTTTTTACTTCTGAAAATCAGTAAGGTTTCTTTATATACGTTATGAAATAAAATTTTTATTCGCCGAATAACCACAAAATGTTGCCATTTTGTTTCCAGATACTAAGCAAATTTGTTTGAAACTCGGAGAGTATGAAACTTTTTCTGTAAAATAATGTTTGGAAGGTTCTTCTATGATACAATAAATATCATTAGGAGGACCTTTTATTATGGCAAGACAAAAGAAACCGGTACATCGAGTACAAATGACCGAAGGAAAACGAAACATCATCCATCAGCTCCTGGAAGAGTATGATATCCAGTCTGCTGAAGACATCCAGGATGCGCTCAAGGATCTTTTAGGCGGTACCATTAAGGAAATGATGGAAGCGGAAATGGACGATCATCTCGGCTATGAAAAATCAGAACGTTCGGATAATGATGATTACCGCAATGGGTATAAGCGCAAACAGCTCAACAGCCGGTATGGATCGATGGAAATCGAAGTGCCGCAGGACCGAAAATCAACATTTGAACCACAGGTGGTGAAAAAACGTCAGAAAGATATTTCTGATATTGATCAGAAGATTATTTCTATGTATGCCAAAGGAATGACTACCCGACAGATTTCCGAAACCATCGAAGATATTTATGGCTTTGAAACCTCGGAGAGTTTTATTTCTGATGTAACCGATAAGATCCTGCCACAGATCGAAGACTGGCAGAACCGGCCGTTGGACGAAGTCTATCCCATTCTCTACATTGACGCAATTCACTATTCCGTAAGAGATAATGGTGTGATCCGAAAGCTTGCAGCTTACGTGATTCTTGGAATCAACACGGAAGGAAAGAAAAAGGTTCTGACCATCAGCGTTGGAGACAACGAAAGCGCAAAATACTGGCTTTCCGTTATGAACGAACTGAAAAACCGGGGTGTCAAAGATGTATTAATCATCTGTGCAGATGGTTTAACCGGCATCAAAGAAGCAATCGCTGCTGCTTTTCCAAAAACCGAGTATCAGCGCTGTATCGTACACCAGGTAAGAAACACACTGAAATATGTCCCTGACAAGGACAGAAAAGCATTTGCAGCGGATCTGAAGACCATTTATCAGGCCGCAGATGAAAAGAAAGCGCTGGCAGCCTTAGATCGTGTAACTGAAAAATGGTCTCCCAAATATCCGAATTCCATGAAACGCTGGAAGGATAACTGGGATGCCATCTCTCCAATTTTCAAGTTTTCAACGACGGTCAGAACGATGATTTATACCACCAATGCGATTGAATCCCTGAATTCCACCTATCGGAAGCTGAATCGGCAGAGAAGCGTATTCCCAAGCGATACGGCCCTTTTAAAAGCGCTGTACCTGGCCACTTTTGAGGCTACGAAAAAATGGACCAGTACGATTCGAAACTGGGCGCAGGTATATGGCGAACTGAGTATTATGTACGAAGGTCGTCTTCCAGAATAACGAGTAAACCGACGATCAAGACAGGCGGAAAACCGTAAACGGTAGAATACGAGTACCTTTTTATTCACTTCAAGTTATGCCATAATCATACTCAACAAAATAACATAGTCAAAAAAGTTTAGTACTTAACT
>OHCC01000444.1_pt1 | contig 31224 bp, 27 predicted proteins | sample 1577521 | NCBI WGS metagenome assembly OHCC01 (sample SAMEA3879533, study PRJEB24766) | human gut metagenome | biome: human-associated habitat; feature: feces | place: USA | collected 1985/1987
TGTATAATCAATTCCTCCTTTGAAATCACCTATTATAACAGTTGCACCTTTTTTTATACATTGATAAAGAATTAACTTTAATAAACTGCTTTTTCCAGAGCCTGTCCCACCACCGATTAAAAGATGTGGTGTAGTATCTAAGTCAATACATTCATCATCAAAATAGCTGATACCCAAATTCAAAATAAAATCACTCTTATCTAACAAATTATCCTTCCATACTAACATTTTTTTCAATTCATCTTTTGGTATTCCTTTTATAACTATATGCCGAATATCTCTTCCCATTTCTATAGAAATAATTTTCACCCCTAAGACAACTTCTATCAGGTCTCTTTGTTTCTCATATTCATCTTTTGACATTCCACATGAATAAAACTCAAAAACAAATCCATGCTTTTCTTTCTTTTTTGAAAGCACCATTGGTGGCTTACCTTTTTTATCAACTATTTTATTTTCCAAAAAATCTTTTTCTATTTTCCTACACTTTTTATTTCCACCCCCAAAATACATTAAAATTGCTATTATACCTGTCAACATTGCCTCAAATGCACATATATGAAAAATCCATTTATATAAATCAGAAACCGCAGAATCATCCAAGCGAATCATATATTCTGCACCCATCACCCAAACAAAACAGATTATTCCTACATATGTTAATGGAAGTATAATTTTCCATTTTTTCTTTTTCAGCTCCTCAATACCTATAACTATTCTTCTATTTATTTTCATGTTCCACATCCTCTCTGAATGGATTGTCTGAACCGGAGATTTCACAGAATCCATCTTTTTCTAATGCTAAATATTTCAATTCTTCATAATTTACATATTCCTTTCCATCCAATTCAAATGACTTATACTCTTCACCATCCTTATAATGATAGATAAATGTATTTATTCTTCTTAATAATTGCTTTACTGTATCTATTTCCCTATCTTCGTCATTTACCACACTCTTATATATCTCTTCTGGTGGATAAATTGACGTAATATGAACTTCTGTCCAAAGTGCATAAGCATTTGCATAACGACAATGTATTTGTGAACGGTATCCCTGTGTGATAAGTAACAACATTTCATATGGTAATGAGCCTTTTTTTAATTCATCTAAAAATAAGATATTTTCTCCACAGTAGTTGTCCATACCACCTACACCTTTATTGGTATAATCCGAAAAAAAATATACGTCATCTTCACCATATCGGTCACACAGTTCTATATATGTATAACTTTTTCCAACTCCACTCATTCCGCAATGCCAGTACACCGTCACCTTTCTATGAGGCGGCGTTTCTCTGTAGCGTTTTGCAAAATATGCCTTTCTAATCAAAGTTTCTTCTTTCCGCAATCGTATATCTTCTGCCATTATTTGTGCTGGAGTCATACCATCTTCTATGAGTTCTTCTATTTTATCCATAGTTTCATTCATATTAGAAAGCCTAAAACGTTTATTCCCTTCAATATTTCCATAAGAAGTAAAACAAATCACTTGCTCTCCTTTTTCATCAAAAGGTGGTTTTTTATGTATGTACGCCAACACTTGTTTCTTACTGGCTTTTGTTTCTTCAAGATGCATATTAGCTTTTGAATACACTTTTTTCACCGCCGAAAATCTCATACTCACAGAATTTTCCAATACAGCGTGTATATGAGGAAGTCCGTCTTTTGAAATACAGTATGCCCAATGACCTTTTCTCAATGGATTTTCTCCAATCCACTCATTTTTCATTTCTTCTACAATTTCTTCTGGAGAACCTTGATAATATTTTTCAGGATGAGGAAGAACTGCGAACCATGAACGACTAACAGTATTTGCCATAATGCTCCTTTCCTTTGTAACAAACACTATTATTGTTACATCCATAAACCCTTATTACATCGGCTTTGTAACAAGTAACGCTCCAATGGTAATACTAGCATTGGAGCGTTCATTTTGGCTCTTCCGAGCCAAAATGAACACACTCCCTACTTTCCTACAATTTCGATATCGTCACACACGATGGATAATTGATTTCGATAATCGCCATAAATTGTACATATCGCATTCACCGGTTTTACTTCCACCTCCATCGATATATCTATATCCTTCGGAACTTTAAAAACCAATTTTTCATAGATATTCGAAACAACTTCTCCATCCTCACATCCATAATCGGTTTTATCAACAAATATCGCAACTTCCAATTTCGTTCCAATAATATTTTTGGTTTTATAATCAGTCCAAGCCTGTTTACCTACAACTTTAAATCTTTTACCATCAAAAAATGACTCTGCATCAAAATATTCAAAATATCTTAGTTTCTTTAAAGACATAACTCCGCTTCCTTTCTTTACACCTATCTTTATAGTTATTTTGTTTACAGATGGGCCCCCCTCTGCATTATTCCTCTTTCTTTATTGGTTTCTTTAATTCTTCTGCAAGTTCTTCTACGAACCCTTCTATATAGTTTCCCAAAAATTCTGACACAAATGCGACTATCTTTTTCTGCATTTTCGGATTTACAGCACCTTTTTCTGACACTATCTTAGGTGAAATAAATAGTACTGTTGTACTGCATCCTAAATCGCCAAATTTTCTCTCTTTTTTCTCATCATAATATTCTATCACTAATCCATCCTCTTTCTCTCCACGTGAATTAGTAAATTCAACAGAAAACATCTCCATTTCTCCATCTTTATTTCGTTTCTTTTCCATATTTTTTATTCCTTTCTAAATTGGGGTTTATTCTTTTTATCAAGCGGCCTCTTGATGCTTCTATTATACCTAATTCAATCCTGCATTCTCAAATCCCCCGGCAACACATTTTAAATTTAAGAATTGAAATTGTCATTTATTTAGTACTTGAAAATTTTCTAAATCAATTGAAAACACTTCCATCTCCTATCATCATCTAAACTTTTCATACACTTATTTCCTTCTAATCTCATTTTAATTATCTCCCCTTGATTTTTTAACAATCTATGATATAATGTCATTATAAAGCGACACATTTTATATATTTTAGCAAAAAAGGAGGAAAATGTCGTATGTATAACGCAAAAGAATTTTCAAATCAATTAAAGAAACTAAGAAAAAACAGATGGGAACTATGCAAAAATTTCGAAGAAATATACGAGAAATACAACTTTTGTAAATCCCAAGAAACTTTTGCAGAACGTCTAGGTGTAGAGAGAAGAACCATCTCTAGTTGGGAAAATGGAACTACATTTCCTTCAATAGAAACCATTGTTTTAATATGCAACATTCTAGACTGTCCTATTGAATTTTTACTCAATAAATTTGAAATTCCAGAAATCGCCCCAATATCAAATGCCTCTTTATATTCTGGCATTTCAACTGAAATTATTAGAGAAGCATTACGAAATCCTGAATATTTAGATTTTCTCAATTTTTTTATGCATCCCGAAAACTGTTCCTCTCTATTAAACGGCATTACACTATCTAATTGGAAACAATACTGGATAAATACCACTTTACAAACTTTACGTAAACCTCTAAAAAAATGGATAACAAATATTTTCAAAGATTTTATTAAAACTAATCCATTTTACAAAATAACCGAACATTCCTATAAAACATTTTTAAAATCCAAACTTCCAGAAGCCTCTTTTTCCTTTGTTTCTAAGCAGTCAAAAACGAAAATAACTATCAAGGTCAAAGAAACTCCGGAACTTTACACAACAGTTGAACTCAACGGAATATTTGATTATTCTTCATTTATTGGTTATTTGGCTAACCAAACTTATATGCCGTTGATACAAGCCGAGCTCCTTGAATTAGAAAAAAACAAATTAGCCAATTCTTTCCTTGATTTATTCGCTAAATACATTGAACAATCAGATACATAACTCCAAAAAGATTAAGGATATTCTTCACAACGAAGAATATCCTTAATCTTTGCTTTCTCAGTATATGTATTTGAATAAAAAATTAGCACTTCACTATTCTACAACTCTAAAACTTTTCAAAATTTCTATGACACATTTTTCTTCTTCTTTTGTAAATCCATCCTCTGGTGCTTCTGCAACAAAAGAAATGCCATCTCCGTACTTAAATCCATACTCTACACTATATGGATTCCTTACAGCCTCATCTACTCCTAATAATGATTCTGGTATAACAGCATATGATACCGAACCATTTACATCTCTAAAATCAGAATCTGTTTTCATATCTAGCTCTCCAGTAACAGTCAACTTAGCAACTACAAATTTTCCTAAATCACTATAATCTGTTGCCTGAACATAAGAAGGTACAAAATTTGAATCCTCTATTTTGGAAGCTTCCACTCTCATCATAAATACTGATGAGCCGCCCGTTGCATCTTCTCCTACTGGAACGCCAACAAGATGTGAATATGTAACTTTTGCTCCTCTTTCATTAGAAATAGTTACTGTTTCTCCTGTCGGTGTCACCTCTTCTTCTACATTCCATACAGCTGGAAAATCAAATGCAAATTTAGGGAAAGTAATCATATTGACATCACCAAAGCGTGTTTGATATGTGTTATTTAAAACAAGTTTTTCTTCTATTGTTGATTCTTTCTCCTTATTTTTCACCTCTTCTATATTTTCTCCAAAATCACAAAACACTTCTTGTTTAGAATTATCCTGTTTTATTCTTTGAATCACACCATCTGTCATATAATAAATCCAATCTTCTATAACATAAATTCCATAATACTCATCAATTTGGGAATCTTTTAAGTCAAATTTTTGATTTTCTGTTCCATCTATTTTCATTTTGTATAATTCATTTTTTCCATTTTCCTTTAAAATATAATATATCCACCCATCGTTTATATTATATGCAACTACCGTTTCATCAATTACCTCCCCACCTTCTGTTCCATCTATTCCTATTCTACATAAGTTTCCATATTTGTCTCCTGTATGATTATCTATGTAATATATCCATCCGTCTTCAACACTTACATCATAAACATTCCTCTTATAGATTTCTTGCTTCTCTGCTTCTGTATTCATTTTCAACTTATAAATACAATCCTCGTTATTATAATTCATACCCACATAATATATATAACCATCCGAAATACTAAATGTCTCCGTACTACCTGATTTTTCTTCTATAATCTGTTTTTTATCAGAGCCATCACCATCTTTTTTTAAAATATATTTTTTATCATAATAAATCCAGTCTCCGACAACATAAACCTTCTCCTGTCTTCCTCCCCCAGTATCCGATACAAGTTTCTTCACATCAGAACCATCATCCTTAATTCTATATAATCCACCTTTTTCATGATTTCCGGCAGAAAAATATAATTCGTCATCAATAATATTGATATTCGCAATATTCCCATCATTTTCCTCTGCTTTATATATTATTTTAATTTCAGAACCATCTAATTTACTTTTATACAAACTCCCTTCTGATGAAAAATATAACCATTCTCCTTGATATGCAATCATACCTCCATTTAGAAGATTACCATTTGTATTACCTCTCTCTTCTTTTGTAGTGTCTTTTTCTATTTTATAACTTTCTAAGTCTTCTTGCACCGTTTTCTCATTTACCGCCTTTGAGCATCCACCCATAAGAAACACAAATATTCCTAACATCATCATTGTCAATATTTTTTTCTTCATATTTTCCTCATTCACTTTCTTTCTAATTTTTGTCAAACATCCATATTACATACTAAGAAAAACCAATATATTACTGTTTTTCTACCCTAAACACATATCCATGATTTCCATAGCCCTCAATAATTCCCATATCAACATTTATTGCGGCTTTGATATCTTGTTTTTGAAATGCATCTTTCTCAGGTTTTACAATCCAATCACCTGCTACCAGATTTATATTTAATGTCTTCGTATCAATTTCTCCTGTTACATAGTAACTTCCTGCTTCTCCATAACCAGTTGGTGTATATGAATATGTCGCTTCAATCTTGTTTCCTTCCACTTTGGTAATATCAAAAACTATCTTATCTTCACTTCCTGGTTGAATATTTTCCCCACTCCATGTTCCTAAAATATCAAATGATTTCGTTTCTGGTGTTATCTCCACATTTTTAAATTCCCATTGTTCTCCATAGGAATAATGAAATACCATTTGAAGTCCTAACACTACATTCTTTTTATTTAATGTGCAACTACAATAAATACTTTCTTCTGTACCTTTTACCTTTGATTCTTGTTTTTCAATTTTAAAATCTGATATTTCTTCTTTAGCTATTATAATTTCTTGAGCCATAGAAGAATCATCACCATATGTAATTTTCTCTTCTACTAATTTCCCAATTAGTTCATCTTCTGTAATATTCAATGCTTTTTCTGGGATAGGTTCTAAAATAAACTCTTCAGCTTCTAACACCTTATCTTCTTCCCATTTTTTATCAAATTTATAATTTACAACTAATCTACCTTTTGCTTTCTGAACCTTTCCTTCTAACGTAATCGACATTGTAACTTTATCAGTTTTCTCCTTTAATTCAGTTTCCTGTTTGTCGATAGAAATTTCGTCTACTTCTTTTTCTAAAATCTCCCAGTCGTTTCCATCAACTTTAATGACTTTTCCATCTAACGTTTTAGGTATATCTTTTTCATCAATCCCTTTCAAAGGTGTTATTTCCCATGCATCGGAATCTTCCACTTCTACGCCTTCTAAAAGCCACCCTTTCTCATCATATTTATGGTACGAAAGAACCATTTCTTTTTCAGAAGAAATTTTTGAATCTTCTGTCGTGACAATACACCAGACTGTATCTTCGTTTTTTTCTTTGTCTGTTTCTCTTTTGTCAATTACAATCTCATTGATTTTTTCTCCTTTTTCCAGCACTTCACTTTTTGAATAATTTTCCAAATCTTCTTTAATTGTCTTTTCTTTCGGTACACTCGAACACCCTGTACAAGAAAGAAGTGTCATCAATGCCATAGACATGATTAGTAAATGCTTTTTCCTCATTTCTTTTTCCTCCTAGTAAGTATATACAATTATATTATCTCATTACGCCTCTTTTTGCAATATAATATGCAATACGTTATGCAATGCATATTTATATTCTATTATGCAATATCATATATCTAACAGGAGGTACTAGATATGGCATTTCAGCTTAAACCTAATCGAAAAGAAACAGAAAACAAAACGATTCGTTTCCCCATACCACTAATCGAAAAAATAGATATTGCTATTTCAAATCAAGACGTTACTTTTTCTAGTTTTGTCATACAAGCATGTGAATATGCTCTAGAAAATATGGAAACTGATTCTAATAATCTCAAATAACAAAAAACTACTGGCGTTATTCCAGTAGTTTTGCTTTACTCCATTCTTCCTTATTTCATTTACACCATTTTAAATTTCTACACCAAATTCTACACCATTTTCATAAGAAAATGCGGTATTCTATAAGAACTTACATGAGAACTTCTTATACAAAAAAAGCCTTTAAATACTGATTATTTCCAGCACTTAAAGGCTTTATTATTATTCGCTGTTTACGCTCTTAGAATTAGTCCTGTACGTATGGCATCAGAGCAATGTGTCTTGCTCTCTTGATTGCTACTGTAAGGGCTCTCTGATGTTTTGCACAGTTTCCTGTAATTCTTCTAGGAAGAATTTTTCCTCTTTCAGAAACGTACTTTTTCAGTTTTGCTACATCTTTATAATCAATTTCGTTATTCTCTTTTCCACAGAATACGCAAACTTTTTTTCTTCTGCGTGCAGGGCCTCTCTTTTTGAAGCCGCCTTCTGGTCTGCTACCTTTTTCGTAAGCCATCTTCATTACCTCCTGTTTTGATAACTATGGCTTTTGAAGTTAGTTAAACGGTAATTCTTCGTCGATTCCATCCGGAATGTTCATGAAACCGTCCCCTGCATCAATACTTGGTGCCGGGCCAGGTGCCGGTGAAGACTGGAATGAACTTCTGTTTGCTTCGCTTTCGGCTCTGCTCTCAGCAAATTCCTGATCCTCTACAATCACTTCTGTTGTGTAGACTCTCACACCGTCTTTGTTTGTGTAGCTTCCTGTCTGGATTCTTCCGGAAACGGAAATTCTCATACCCTGACGGAAATATTTCTCTGCAAACTCAGCAGAACGTCCGAACACAACACACGGAATAAAATCTGCAGTCGGTTCTCCGTCTCTTTTGAATCTGCGGTCTACTGCTACTGTATATCTTGCAACTGCAGTTGCACTGTCACCCTGTGAATATCTAACTTCCGGGTCTCTTGTCAAGCGACCCACCAAAACCACTTTATTCATATATACCTCTCTTCTCTTATGCTTCCTGTCTTACGCATAAATATCTGAGTACGTTGTCCATGATGCGGATACGCTGTTCGATCTCACCTGGAACACTCGCGTCAGACTCGAAGTGTACGAAGTAGTAAAATCCTTCTTTCATTTTCTGAATTTCGTAAGCGAATCTTCTCTTACCCCATTCATCAACGTCTGTTACGTTACCACCGAAACGTGTGATCATCTCTTTTACTTTCTCGATCACAGCAGCTCTGGCATCGTCTTCGATTTTTGCGCTGACAACAACAGCTAACTCATACTTGTTCATGTTCTGCACCTCCTTATGGTCTCTGGCTCCCGGCTCCTCCGGGAACAAGGAAAATTGTGTCCGCTGATAATTCAGCAGTACGTCACAGTTTCCTATTTTACCATAAGAATCTGCTCGTTTCAAGACTTTTTCTTAATTTCTTTTGTATTCTTTTCTACCAGCCTGCGCGCCACCATGATCTGGTGTCCGCATCCCTGACATTTCAGCCGGAAATCAGCTCCCACACGCAGCACCTCCCATTCACAGCTGCCGCACGGATGAGGCTTCTTCATCCGGATTACATCTCCCACATCAAATCTGTCTGCCATGTCCTACTCCTCTTTGATCAAAACTCCCTGCAGAAGAAATCTTTCATCTTCATTGACATTTGTACAAGTAGAAAGACTGACGATCTTGGAATTTCTGTCCACTCCCGGAGACGTCACATAATTGGACGTACTCTTACACTCTGCCAGATATGCTTCAAACTCTTCATCTGTCGTAATATTCAGGTTATAGACTTCTGCCGAATCCTTCACTACTCTTGCAGAAAAGACCTCGTAAGTCCGTGTCTTTCCGTCCGGTGTGTAAATATAGAAATACGGATGCGCCTTATAAAAATCTTCACTTGCATATTCATTCAGCTGGGAGAACATCTCTCCTCCGACTTTCATATTGTGTCCGTAAATAAACGTATTCCGGTCGCTGAAATCATTCTGATTGCGCATATCCATGAAAATTGCTCCCAGTTTGTTGTCATTTGCGGAAAACGTCTTTGTCAGATATTCGTTATTATCTGCACTCTTCACAACAGGATAGCTGATGATCGACGGCTGGTCAAAGCGCAGCCATGCCACGGTATCCGGATTTTCCTGCACCAATTTATCGAAATCCACCTGAAACTTCGGAGCTTCTTCCACTCCCTCCCCAATCTTGTCGCTGACGATGGCAAGATTTTTGATCTCGTCATACTCCTCACCGCCAGTGTAGTACGGAACCATCATCATTGCCAGCTGATACGCGGAAAACACAAACACACAAAGCGCGATCAGAAGCACTGTCAGTGATAATGGATCCCAGCCTTTTTTCTTTTTTCTTTTCTGCTGCTTTTTTTCTTTCATTTCAACCTCTTCTACCTGTTTCATTGTTGTTATTTTTTAAAATCCCAGAGATTCATTCACCAGGATCACTTTGATTCTCCCCGGAATCTGACTGTATCTTGTAATTAAGATCTGAGAACAGATACATCCCTGTTTCTTACAGTCAAAACAGGTTCCGCCCGAAACACACGGCGTCTCTTTCTGAAACCGCTGCGCATTGATCGGCGCTGCCTCATTTCTTGCCCGGTGCAGTGCATCCTCCTGTGTCTTGACAACCTTGTTCATCCCCACGATCAGAAGAACATTCTTTGGCCCGTAAGCATAGGCTGCCACCCGGTTCGCTACGCCGTCAATATTCACAAGAACGCCGTCTTCACTTACTGCATTGGTGCTACCCAGAAAGAAATCGGCAAAAAATGCTTGATGCATCATGTCTTCTCTCTCTTTTGCTGTCTCTGCCTGATCTCTGTCATATAACATGTAATCTCCGTTTCGAATGGCATCCATCAGTCCGGCTTCTGCCACGCTCATCGTTCCGCCCCAGCTGATCGTACTTCCCTTCGGCATCAGCTCCAGAGCTTTTGCGACTGCCTCTTCCTTTGTCTCTACATAATATGCATCCATATTTCTGCTCTTTAAGGCATTCACAACCCTTGCCCCAAGGACAGCGTTTCTCATACTTCTGACATCCATCCTGCATTCTCCTTTCTGATCTGTGCAAGCACTCCGTAGATTGCATATGCAACTCCAAACTCTTCATTGGACTTTGTGATATATTTTGAAACCGTCTTCACTTCCGGCATTGCATTCTCCATCGCCACTGTTGCTCCAAAATCCATAGACAGCATGGAATAATCATTCAGACTGTCTCCAAGAACCATCACCTCATCCATCGTATACCCCAGTGATTCGATGTACTGTTTTAAGACCGGTCCTTTCTGTGCCTCCACTGCCGTAATCTCTAAGTTTGTCTTAAAAGAGGAAGCCACTGCCAGTTTTTTATTTTTCTCCAGTTTTTTGCTGATCCTTGCCAGCATTTCCAGGTCGTTGGAATACAAAAATACTTTGTAGACTGATACCTGAGACTTTTCCAGTTCTTGAAATTCGGAGATGATCTTCGTATTTTCTACGATTCTCCGATAGAGAGGGGAAGATAAAACGGCACTCTCATCCGTATCCTGACCGGTATCCATGTGAAACAGCTGGATCTGTTTCAAAAAACTTTCTTCGATTTCTTTTTTCGTTCCAATCCGGTAGTCATAATCTCCGGAACTGAAAATGATCGAAACCGGAAATTCTTTCAGATTTTCGTAAATCTCCTCACACAACTCCATCGAAAGCGGTGCTGTACTGACGATCTGCTGCTTTTGATCCCGCACTTCCGCTCCGCTTCCGACAATATAATCACAGACAATATCTGTTTCTTTTAATTCTTCCATTGCGCCTTTAAAGTTTCGTCCTGTGGCGATCATAAAACGGATTCCCGCATCGCATGCCTCATGGATTGCTTTTAATGTCTCAGGCGCTACTTTATGGTCATTACCAAGAAGAGTTCCATCCATATCGCTTGCTATTACTTTTATCATGGTGTTCTCCTGCTTTCCATTCTTCTGATGTTATTGTTCCCACCAGTAATTTTCTGTTGTTTCATATGTCCATAAGAATTAGCATAATGACTGTCGAACAGAAAGTCAACGATTTTTCATCTGATTTTTATGACAATTTACGATTTAATCCCGGCATTTAACAATGTTTCCACTTCCTCCATCTGCCCGAGGATCTTCTGCTGCCGTTCTTCAAATAAAAGCCCTTTATTATACCGGTAGTACGCATCGGATCCATTTTCTTTGATAAACCACACACTGTAGTAATTCGCATTTAATTCTGTAATAAATGCCACCATCTCCTGGCTCTCTCCAAATGCAGCTTCCAGAAACGCAAACACATGCTGCAGCATACCGGCTGCCTCTTCTGTCTGTCCCTCCAGCCTCTCTGCCTCTGCTTCAAACTGTGCTTTGACTTCGTCATAAACCGCTTCTTTGGAACCGGATGACTCATTCACACGGATTCTGGCAGTTTCAAAAAACGCTTCTGCCTTCTGCATGGTTTTCTCTTCTGTGCGGGTCAGCTGCTCCGCTTTTTTTCCTGCTTCCAGATCCTGCGTGATCTGTCCGATCACCGTTTCCAAAGACCACTCTTCCTGATGTTCCCGATATAAAAGCATGTATTCATAAATTTTCGTGACCATTGCATCTGCCCGATAACAGGCTGCAAACGCCTCGCCAAGACGGCCGCTCAAAAGTCCTGCGATGCTCAGATGCTCATCCAGCGGCGCATTCTTGATCTTCTGAATTATGGACGGATCCCATTCTCCTTTTAACAGATCTTCCACCGCATAATCCTGTTTGTACTTATAATAAAGCGCCAGATAGTTTGCAAAATCTTTTGCGATCATCTTGTGCTGGATATACTGATAGACCACATCCCTGTCCACTGTCTTTTCCAACATCTCATACACCTGTATCAGCTGGGATAAATCTTCCCAGCCTCTTGCTGTCGCAAATACTTTTCCATCCACGGTATTCTCAATCCGATAAAAATTCTTTCTGCGGATTTCAAGATAAGAGATCACTGCCGGGTGGATTCCCTGACGATATGCATATTCTTTCCATACTTCGAAATTTTCCTCCACATCGATCCGCTTAATACGATCCAGTGTCACCACGTCAAATTCACGTACGGATTTGTTGTACTCCGGTGGATTTCCCGCTGTTACGATAATCCAGCCTTCCGGCACCTTCTGATTTCCAAATGTTTTGCCCTGGAGAAACTGCAGCATCGTCGGCGCCAGCGTCTCCGACACGCAGTTGATCTCATCCAGAAACAAGATTCCTTCCCGAATTCCGGTCTTTTCGATCTTGTCATACACAGATGCAATGATCTCACTCATCGTGTACTCTGTTACAGATACCGTTTTTCCACCGTACTCTTTTTCCTGAATAAACGGCAGCCCTACCGCACTCTGTCTTGTATGATGTGTGATCGTGTATGCTACCAGGCCAATACGGCATTCTTTCGCAATCTGTTCCATAATCTGTGTTTTTCCGATTCCCGGAGGTCCCACCAGAAAGATCGGTCTCTGGCGGATCGCCGGAATCCGATAATCTCCAAATTCATCCTTGGCCAAATACGCCTCAATAGAATCTTTAATTTCCTGTTTTGCTCGCTTTATATCCATGTATCTCCTCCCATTTCTGATTCTTCTATAATAAGCTTCAATGCCCAGGCCGGCACGTCCACATCCCGGTAATCCTCCTGCATAAATACAAATGCCGTCTTGTATGCCGGCATTTTCCCCGGATAGATTCCGTAACCGTCTGTAAAATAAAGCAGTCCCTTCAATTCTTCAAATTCATGATTTTCCAACATCTGATCCACATATGCAAATGCCGGACGAAAATCCGTCCCGCCCTCTCCGTACAACTTTAGATGCTCCATATATTCTTTCAATTCTTCTTTGCTTGTGATCTTTTGGTCGGACTGCACAGTCTCATCACACTGCAGAATATGAATGTTGGTCTTTTTAAAAAAGCTGTCCTCTTCACACAAAATGCCATATGTCTCTTCCAGAAATTTTCGTACCAGATTTTGGGAACAGGACATGGATGTGTCGATCACAATCACAAATTCTGCAACTTTTTTGACTTCTTTTGTTTCCTGCGGTTCGATCAGCGGCATATTTCCGTACATTTGAAGTCCATAACTGTAAAACGTATAATCGAACGTATCCGGATCCACACCGATTTCCTCCCGAAACACCGCAAATTTCCGTAAAAATTCCCCGTAATCCTGTCGTTTCCTGTTTTCGATTTTTACCTGATCCAGAAAATCTCCGGTCTGCCTGGATGCCTCTTTTGAAAATGTCTCCAGATCGGTCTCCATCTCTTCATTGATCTCCTGCCATTTCTGGTTCATCTGCGGGCTTGGCTTCTGATCCGGTTTTTGATTCTCCCAGTATCTGTGGTCATCCTGATAAAACTCCTGCTCCAGCTTCAACAATTCTTTCTCTTCTAACTCCCAGGCAGTCAGAATCCGATAGATACACTCGGCATTCAGAACTTTTTTCTCTGCTTCCAGCTTCCGGTAGGTCTCCCGTCTGAGAAGACTCCTGGAAAATCGGACACTTCTGTGATAAATCCCATCTATCATATGCTCTGCTGCAATATCACAGCTCAAATTCCAATAGCGCCCGTCCATGCCCTGTTTGATAAAATGCCGGAAAATACAGTGAAACACCATGTGCAGATATCCCCGGTTCACAAGAATCCGATTCTGCCGGTACAAGCCCCCAAGCTGCTGCGGGTGAAAATATATCACTGCTCCATCCGTTCCAAAGGGACTGACAGACGGATCCATCTTATATACAAAACTGCTCAGCGCCACATCCAGAAAACGCATTCCCAGATACAGCTCATCCCTTGCAGCACCTAAAATACTGCTGCCGATCTGTTGAAGCTTTTCGGCTGCTTCTCTACTGTTTTCTTCTTCCATACGCATATATCCCTTCTATTTTATACTGTAAATTTACAACACAAATTTTTTCTTTCTGACCGGCTGCATCTGCTGCCGTTCATTCATAAGCAGACTTAAAATCTCCGACTTCTGCTTGTCGGAAGCGCACTCGATTGCCATGTCCAGCCCCTCTGGTGTCCACAGTTTTTCTCCGGAAATCAGGCGTATCCTTTCTGTCTGTTCATTCTTGATCAGATATGGAACGATTTCTTCCAGATGAGACCTGATATATCCCTGATAAGCTGTTTCTCCCCTTGTCGAAAGCCGGATGGGAAACAAAAGCCTCCTGAAACACAGATCAATGAGTACAGGCAGCTTTTCCATCACCACTGCCATAGAAAACAATTCATCATATTTCTCGTAATCCAACTCCTTTGCCAGAAAACACTGCCGGTAATTGTTTCCCGAACCATGATGCTGGGTATACAAAATCCGGGCTGGCGTATTCTCCACTGCTTCTTCATAATGCCCTGGGAATACCAACTCTGCTTTCTGACCGATGAATGCTCCGTTTTCGTAAACGAAAGTCACATCCATTCTCTGCCACAACTCTCCCAGAATCTCTTTTACACAGCTTTTACTTCCAAATTGCAAGTGAACAATCAGTTTCTGTAAATTTCCGCACACTGTAAACGCTCCGCTTCCGATCTGCATCAGATTGTCCGAGAACTCCAGCTTTTTTAAGTTTCTGCATCCATAGAAAATATAACGCCCGATCTCCCGCATGGTATTGGGAAAAACGACTTCCTCCACAACATCGCCTGCAAGCAGTTTTTCCTCTGCCGATCTTTGTCCGATCTGATCCGTATCATATGTCTGTACATCAATCTCTTCCTTGTCTTTTCTTGCAGAAAACGCATAGGGCGCTGCCTTTATTACCGATTTCCCCTCAATCTGCTCCGGAATGACAACCTGACTGTCTGTCCCGAAACACCGAACGATCTCTATCCCCTCTCCGGATACTCTGTAATGTATTTTCATAGAACTGCTTTTTCCCTCCTACGGATTGTTCTTACTAAGAATTTAGTTTACCATGGATTGTCAAGTTCAACAACTTAAGACAGCAGTTGATGAAGGAATCCCGGAAGTCATATGATACATACGAAAAAACAGTCCTACCTTGCGATAGAACTGTTTTTTCAGAGCTACTATATTTATTAGATGCCTATATCCCGCTATTCAGAACCCGAAGCAGCATATCCCCGGTTCCTACATTATATCCGCTTGCCGAATACACCCCCTGCATTCCTTCTTTTACAACAAGAATCAACGGCAGCTTATCCGGATCCCCATACATTCTGCGCGCCAGTACATTGATATTTTCCGTTCCTTCATCATAGTACACCGCTGCTCCCGGCAATTCTGCCTTTGTTTTTGCAAATGTCGGATCTGCCTGATCTTCTTTATGTTTCAAAATCAGATTTACCCGGCTTCCAAGCGCTGCAAATTCCTGACTTCTTTCACGGAGTTCGTTTAAAATATGTTCCGTTGGTTCCTTTCCAACCTCATGCCAGATAAACAACGAGGTTCCCTCTTTGACTTTTTGACTTCCCAAAATTTTGGTTCCCTGCTCATCTTCTACCGCAAATTCTTCCAGCGGAATCTCTTCCAGCATATCCTTCAGCTCCGCTTTTCGAAGAGTCAGCTGGATTTCTTTTGTCTGACCATTTTCGATGTCAAATTCTGTGCAGGCAGCAAACTGGTTCCCGTTCGGCAGACGGTTTGTTGTGATCACACGGTATGTTCCCGCTTCCACTTCCAGTTTTGCCTCTCCCTGATATCCTTCCCCAAGCTGCAGGGTCTGCCAGAGATAACCTGTCTCTGATTTTTTCGCAATCGTCCAGTTCTGCATATAGACCCATCTCGTATCGTCCCCGGATTCCAAATGGATCTGTGCTGTTTTTTCACATACTTCTTCTGTTTTTTCCGAGTTTTCCACATTCAAAAATGCGTTTTCCCCATAATACTGCATTTCTCCATCCAGTGGATTTAATCTTGCCGGAACGCCCAGTGTACGGCAGATCGCCACAAACAACACCTTCTTCGATTCCAGACTTGCCCTCTGATAGCGAAGCGTTCCCGCTGGGGTTGTTAAAAGCTCTTCATATTCATATGCCGGTTCTTCCTGAATATTTTTACAGATCCAATTCCAGATCTCTCCTGGATTCTTCTGAAACTGTGTTTTCTGCTCTTCTGTAAAAAATGCCTGAATTTTTCTTCTGTACGCACTCTGCTGTTCCCTTGAAATCCTTGGATTTAAAACATATTTTGCAAAAATCTCCGAAGGAAGCGTATGTCCCCACACACATGCCTCCTCAAGATGCTCCAAAAGTTCCTGCGCCTTACAGTCTCTGAAATCTTTCAGGCTCAACTGATCCAGAAGCGCCTTTTTCCAAAGTGCATTTGGTGTTTCTGCATCGAGAAATTTTTGAATTTCCTGATGATTTCCCTTACTGTTTTCCAGTGCGTTCCCTGCTTCTTCTCCAAAGAAACTGTTTACTTTCGCAAGCCGCTTTTCTGTCGCCTGACGGAATTTTTGCGCACCTGTCTGCTTCTGCTCTTCTGTCGGTCTTTTCGTGTTGACAGGAGCATCCGAAGGTGCGATCATATCGAACGCCACCCACTCCTCTGCTGATTTTTCTGCTTTTTTTCCTACAAGAACCAGTGTCTGCGCAGAAATTTCACGCGTATCCAAAATGGCAGTCACATGTCTATCTTCTTTCCACACGGAAACAAACAGGCTTCCTTTTCCGGTCCTGAGCACGACCTTCCCGTTTGCATCTGTTTTCTTTCGGGAGATTGCAACCAGCTCTGCATAATTCAACAGTTCAAAACTGACTTCCGCATCTGCCACCGGAGTCCCGTCTTCTTCTGTCACAAACAGCTCCAGATCAACTGTTTTTGCATATCTGGAAAGCTGGTTCACCCCTGAGGTCACATCCGGATGTTCAATCACATCTCCGTCTGCCTGTTGTGAACCGAAAATTCTGGAATTGATCATCATGGAGCGGGAAGATGCATTGACGAACCATCCCAGATCCAGAATCTCTTCCGGCTCACAGGCTCCCAGAAAATGCCACGTTCCTTCACACCATACTTCGACCCAGGCATGATTGTCATCGCAATGTGCCCAGCGGTGCGCATATACCTGCCTTGCCGGGATTCCGATACTGCGCAGCGCATTTACCGTAAATACCGACTCTTCTCCGCAGCGTCCGATCCCGTTTCGATACACAGCCTCTGCAGAGATGGTACGGTCATCCGTTGCCTGATAGGTAGCTTCTTCGGCACACCAGTAATTTGTTTCCAGAATCGCTGCTTCCATCTGTTTTCCTGCAACTCTCTCCTGTAACTGTTCGTAAAATAAAGGTCTGCAGGAAGTAATTCCTTCGGTATTGACACGGTGGAATACCACATTGTCCAAAAAAATTTCGTCCGGAATCCGGGTTTCTCCTTTCCAGATCTGTTCTTTTCTTAACTGTGCACCATGTGCTGCAAACTCTCGAAACATCTCGTAGGAATAATCTGCCACATCACTAAACGGCATATTGGCGTATAAATATTTTAAAAGCAGTGCAATATCTGCCGGCTCTGCATGAATCCTGGCCTCGATCTCTTTTCCTGCCCTCTCAAATTTTTCCGTGAAAGCAGCAAACTGCTTCCGGATATGTTCTTCTGTCTCTTTTAAAAACATGTCTCTTCTCCTCCTGCCAACAGATAATACAAGCTGGATGTTCCCGCAGCAGTCGCTCCCTGCGGCTGTCCCTGGTACAGCGGATTGTCTGTCCATGCGGTTCCCGCGATATCCAGATGGATCCACGGACGTCCCTGGGCAAACGCCTGAATGAACAGACCTGCCGTGATCGTTCCGCAGTAATCCCGTCCCATATTTTTGATATCCGCAATCTTACTTTCGATCATCTGTTTCTGTTCTTCAAAAATCGGAAGTCTCCAGTAGCGTTCTCCGCTTGTCTGTGCTGCCTTTAAAAATGCTCCGCAGAACGCATCGTCATCTGATAACAATCCTGCTGTGGAAAATCCAAGCATTCCCACAACTGCACCAGTCAGTGTCGCAATATCGATCACCCGGTCTGCATGCTCATCCTTCACCATATATGCCATAGCATCGGCAAGGATCAGACGACCTTCCGCATCCGTATTACAGATTTCAATCTTCTTTCCGCCATAGGAACCGATCACGTCTCCCGGAACCAGCGCAGACGGGCTGATCCTGTTTTCACACATTGGGATTACGCCGGTTACATTGACCTTGACCTGATTTGCTGCAAGTGCATAAATTGCCGCCGCAACTGCCGCACCGCCTGCCATATCGCCTTTGATCCCCATCATGGATCCTGCCGGTTTCAGACAGTACCCACCGGTATCACAGGTCACTCCCTTTCCAACCAGTCCGGTTACCGGTGCCTCTTCGTCCCCACGATAGCGCATTACCAGCATACACGGTGGATTCTCACTGCTCTTTCCCACACTGGTCAGCGCTTCCATGCCCATTGCATTTAATTTACTGTATACGATCAATTCACATTCTACAGATGTTTCTTTCATATGCTCCATGATCTCTCTTGCAAAGTCCATCGGATGAAACAGATTTCCCGGTGCATTCACCATATTTCTTGCCCAGCTCTGTGCCTCTGCCAGAGAAATCCCCTGTTTTAATTCCCCCTGCGCTGCCAGGTACAGATTTTCATCGATTCCAGTCAGTGTCACATCCGGAATTTCTTTCGGTTCCTCTCCCGGAAGACAGATTTCATAAGCTCCGGTATAAATTCCTTCGATCACAGCACTGACTGCCCGCACACCTGCTGCTTCAAGAAACGGACGGATGTCCATCTCATACGCCTTGATCCCCATTCCTTTCACCGCGCCGGCTGCTCCTGCGGACAGTTCCTGAATGTTACGGATCGTAAGCGGTTCCTTCCCCTGTCCGATATAAACCGTCAGATTCTCATCCAGACCGCCCACTCTGGATACTGCCTGATAATCTGCTGACACGTATGTCAGATTTTCTGCCTCTTTTTTTCCGATAAATGCCACCCGTACGGATGCCTTTTTTTGTTCTGCTAATACAATCACGTTCGTCATCCTCCTTCTATGTCAAATGTTTGAATCCTTTTCCTGCTACTTTTTCCGCTTCTGTAATAATCACCAGTGCTTTGTCATCCACTTTGTGGATCCGCTTCTGCAAAAGCTCGCATTCCTTCTTTTCTGACACGCACATCACCACACGCTGTACCTCACTGGAATAACCGCCTTCTCCTTTTAATACGGTCACGCCGATCTTCCTGTCCAGAAATACCTGACGTACCTTATCGGTAGATTCGGCAATCACGATCATCAGATTTTTTGCATCTGCATTCTCCAGCATATGATCCATGAACATTCCCGAAATATACACCGTCACAACCGCATATAATAAGCTTTCAATATTACGATATACCATTGCAGAGGCAAGTACAACCGCAATATTCAATCCCGAGATCCAGGCGCCTACCTGAAACTGCGGATTGCATTTCTGCATGATCAGTCCCAGAAGAGAAATGCCCCCGGTGTTGGACTGTCCCATATGCACCAGCGCCAGACCGATCCCCATCATGGCTCCGCAAAACATAGCCGCCAGAAGAGGATTTCCTTTGTATACCGGAATCCTGACGATCACCAGATCTGTCACAATGGAGAGCAGAGCGGTAGACGCCAGGGTGCGAAACACGAAAGAACGCGGAAAATATTTTTTGACCACAATGATCAGAAGCAGCGGAATATTAAATACAAAGACAAACAGACCGATCGGACATCCTGTCAGATAATTGATCAGGATCGCAATGCCGCTTGCCCCTCCGGGTGCAATCTTGTGCGGCGCCGCAAAGCTGTTGATTCCAACCGCATAAATAAAAACGCCTGCCAGATTTAACAGCACACAACGGATGATGGTCTCTTTTTCTGTCTTCCAGTTTTTTGCTTCCACCTTGAACCTCCTGTAGAAAAGGGATGCCTGAAAACCTGTATCCCTATACAAATTTCCAGAACATCCCATTCTTTTAATATTGAATACAAATCATCTGATGTCCGTCTACTTTTTTTACCGAAAATTTAACGTATTTGCCTTCCTGAACAAAAGAAAGCGGCGTTTCATCCGGAACACTTCTGACTTCTTTTACCTGTTTTCCATCTGTATTTACCTGAATTTCCAGATCATACAAAGGAATCTTGTCTTCTACGGTATAGATATCTTCCGATCTCTTCTCCGTAATATAATGCAGGATATGCAGAACATCTCTGTTTTTCTCTTCCTGCGCATTCAACTGAATATTCAGTGTAGACGGGCCTTCATATTTGACCAGCTTTTCTCCGATGAAATATTCCAGCGCATCTTTCACCATCAGCTTGCACCATCTTGCCGCATTTTTACGGTACAGTGCAAAAACCGGGTGGGAGAAATACAGCGCATTGTTCCAGATCGTCACCTCCGGGCTTCCCACTTTCCCGGAAGACGGTGCATGCTGGTGTGAACAGAAGGTGTTTCCTTTTCTGTCAAAATACGGCTCTATCTTATCCATAAGCACTTCTGCATGTACCGGTTTTACATCATATCCTCTCAAGTACATGACAAACTCTTCTTTTGGCAGATCTTTTCCGATCACGTCATTCGGCATCACAAATTCTCTGTAATATTCCGATTCCTTCTCAAATGCCACACCGTAAATGCTCTCACTTCCGTCTTTTGGCAGACAGGAATCAAAAGAACCGATCACATGACCACCCTGTGCCAGATATGCTTCCATCTTCTGTTTCAGATCTTCATTATAATAAATGCAGTCCGGAAGAATCACTACCTGATAATCATCCAGCGGCATCTGACTGTCAATAATATCAAACTGATAGCCCAACTCCTGCAGGATACGCACCGTTCCGATCAAAGATGGTGACAGAACAGAATCCTTTGCATCCTCCGGATAGAATTCCTCCGGTGTGATCACTGCGATCTCCGTCCGTGCTTTGACATCCCGGCAATACGGCTCTTTTTCCTCTACGCTTTTGTAAACATTCCCGATCAGGTCGTAAGCGCCTTTGGAGAGCACACCTCTTGGATGAAGCTGATCTCCGATGGAGCATCCTGCTCCCACTGCCAGCATATGGAAACATTCATATTCCAACGCTGCCTGATTTTTCAGAGAATGGAAATCTCCCCAGTATGTATGGAATTTTCCGGTCATTCCAATCATCTCTTTTCCGAGATTACGGGCATATCTGCTGGTTGCCGGGAAGTGATCATATCCCCAGCCGCCGCTTGGCAGAGATTCCAGCTCCAGATGGCTGTATTCTTTAAAGCTGTTCTTGCTTCTTGGTCCCACATGAGATCCATTGTAAAAGATCGTTGCCTCCGGCGCCATGCTGTGGATAAATTCGCTGATCTCCGTCTTAAATTCATCCAGCATATGCTCTGCGTACCGCATCCGTTCCACTTTGGATTCGGTATCCATTCCAAGCTCCTGCATCTTCCTCACACAATGCTCACACTTGCAGTCTACCTGGAACAGAATATCCATAAAAATTCCATCCAGATTTTCCACGCCGATCACCTCGATCATATCCTGAAGCTGATCCTTGAAAAATTGTCTGTAACCGCTGTTCAGACAGATCGTGTGATAAAAATGCGGCGCCGGAACTCCCTGGGTATCAATAAATTCTCCGTTTTCATCCACAGAAAGCCACTCCGGATGTTCCCGCATAATTCTTCCATCCCACTGTGCAGTTGTATAAACCGGCACTTTGATCCCTCTCTTATGACACGCCTCGATCTGCTCCAGTAAAAAGTTTTTGTTCTTCAATCCCGGGTGGATGAGCTCCGGAAATTTTTTTGACGGATAGTACAGCCATCCATGATGACATCTTGCAAAACATGTAATGGAATCTACATGTGCTTCTTCCAATGTTTTTGCAAATTCTTCTTTGTCAAAATCTGCTGCGATATCCGGTATGTACTCACTTGTATGAAAATCCAGATGCACCTGTCTGTATCTGATCTTGCTCATTTTTGTCTCCTCCTCATGCTGTAACGATTATTCTTTTACGGCACCTGCTGCCAGACCACCTTCTACTTTCTCCTGGAATAACAGGTAGATCACAAGCGGAACAGCAACTGTGATCACGATTGCCGCCATCAACGGGCCATAATCACTTCCACGCTCTCCGTTGAAGTTCAGAAGTCCCAGTGCGATCGGCTTTAAGTTCTTGTCATTGATGAACAGAAGCGGGAACAGAATGTTGTTCCATGCACCCAGGAAGTTAAAAATAGAAATCGTGGAAATCGCCGGTACTGTCATCGGCAGCATCACATTTTTATAAATCTGGAAATAGGTTGCTCCATCGATCAGAGCTGCTTCTTCCAGAGAACGGTTCACACCCTTCATAAAGTTGGTCACGACCAGAATACTGAACGGAAGGCTGAATGCCACATAGATCATAACCAGAGCCGGGATATTATTTTTCAGATTCAGCGCTCCGATAATGTAAGAAACCGGAACAAGTACAGTATGTACCGGAACCATCATTCCCAACATAAAGAATAACAGTAAAAATTTGTTGCATTTAAAATCAAATCTGGACAGTACGTAGGCTGCCATTGTAGACACGATCGCAAGTACGATCACTGTCGCTCCTGCCTGAATCAAACTGTTTAAAAAGTAGTGACTCATGTTGGCACTTGTCCAGGCTTCCACATAGTTGGACCATTGCGGGACTTCCGGCCAGGAGAATGGTTTCGCAAAAATTTCTACTTTTGTCTTAATGGAAGACAAAAGGGTAAACAACATCGGGGTTGCAAACATCAGCGCTGTCAAAATCAGCAGAATATACATGATCACACTCTGCAGCGTAATTTTCTTACGAGTTTTTACTTTCTTTTTCATGTGTTCTTCCCCCTACTCCGCTTTCTTTCTGTTTGTGATCAGATTGCTTCCAACCGTACCCACAATACAGATCACCATGATAATGATTCCGATCGCGCTTCCTACTCCGTAATGGTTGTACTTAAACGCCTCATTGTACATCAATGTTGTCGGAAGGTTGGTCAGACCGTTCGGTCCGCCTCCTGTCATGGCAAATACAAGATCGAATACTTTGACAGATCCGATGATATCCATCAGAATACACATTGCCAGGATCGGTTTCAGCATTGGAACTGTGATCTTAAAGAATTTCTGGATCGATGTTGCTCCATCGATCGCTGCCGCTTCATATACATCATCCGGGATGGTCGTCAGACCGGCTAAAATAATAACCATGTAATAACCAACACCTGCCCAGACATTGACAAATACGATCGTATTCATCGCTGTTGAAGGATCTACCAGCCATGGCATCACCAGATCGCTGAGTCCGATCACTTCCAGCAGAGAGTTGAAAGATCCGGTCGGCATGAAGATGAAATACCACATCAGACCAACTGCAGTCAGCGGGAATACAGTCGGTACGAAGAACAACGCCTTAAAGATCCGGTAGCCTTTACACTTTGTATTGATCGCAACTGCCATCAGAAGTGCGATCGGAGTATGACAGATCACACTGATGATGACCATTCTTGCCATGTTCTTTAAAGAAAGAATAAAATCTGCATTGTGAAATGCATCGATATAATTTTTCAGTCCTACAAATTTCGGCGCAGATCCTGCAATTCCGTTCCAGTCAACCAGAGAAAAATAGATGGAACCGATAATCGGAATAATCTGAAATACCAGATAGATCACAAGTGCCGGAACAAGAAACAGCATAATGCCCATTCTTGTCTTTTTACTTTTTAACTTTATCATCCGGAAACCTCCTGTTCTTTAAAAAAATGCCCTGCACAAAGCTGACAGGGCATTTTTGTACGTCCTATTTTATTGATACCTATTTATCAATCTCACTCTGAATCTCTTTTGCAACGCTGTCCGGTTTTTCTCCGGTGAACATGCTTGAGATCGAGTTTCTTGTTCGATCCTGCATAGAAGCCAGCGGGTCAAAATCAAATACATCGACTCCGATTCCCTCAGATGTTCCGCCAAGCTCTACATTTTTGGCAAACAGTGGAGAGATCGCACTTTCATCCAGATCAATGTCTGTTCTCGGAATCAAGAAGGCTGCTTCCTCTGCAAATCTCTTCGCTGCATCTTTGTCTGTCAGCATTTTTACGAGTTCCAGTGTAAGCTCCAGTTCTTTTCCTTCCAGTTTTCCGCTGATCATATACGGAGACAATGTCTGCATATCTTCATTCTTAAACTCCGGTTTTTCTTCAAAGTATGGGAATTTTGCAACTTCAATGCTGTCACATACCGGTGTCTCTGCCGGATCTTCAAAAGTTCCGATATTCCATGGACCTGTGATTACCATCGCAGCTTCTCCCTGCTGGAACTGTGTCATTGCAATATTGTCTGTCATACCTGCTGCATTTTTGTCAAATGCGCCTGCATCGATCAGATCCTGTACAAACTGGAGTGTCTCTACCACTTCCGGATCTGTCCATTTCATGTCTCTGGAACCTAACTTCTTCGCAGCATCTGTTCCGAGCCATTTGTAGAATATCTGATCATGAAGATGTCCTGCCATATAAGTTGTCTGTGTTCCCATTGCGATCGGGATCACACCGCTGGCTTTTAACTTCTTGATCGCATCCAGAAATTCTGTCCATGTTTCAGGGAATTCCTTCACGCCTGCTTTTTCAAACAAATCTTTGTTGTAATAAACTCCGATTAGCCCGGATTCCATCGGAATCGCATAAGTTCCTTCTTTTCCAGGCACCTGATAATAAGAGAGCGCTCCCTCTGTAAATCCGCCGCCCCATTCCGGATCTTCGTCTAAATATGGCTGTACATCCAGGATCAGCCCGTTATCGATATATTCTGACAGATTGGCAACACCCTGGATACGGAAAATATTTGCCATTGTTCCAGATGCAATATCTGTCGATAAAATATTGTTGAATGCAGATTCATCCCCCTGTGAATCGTCAACGATCGTCACTTCCGGATGTTTCTCTTTAAATTCATCCAGAATATCATTGTAGATATCCACCTGCGCTGTCGTTCCTGCCATTCTTGTCAACAGACGAATCGTAATCTTATCGCCTGAACCTTTTTCGTCTCCGTCCCCTTTGCTTCCGCATCCTGCCAGAAGTCCCACGCACATCACTCCTGCCAGCAGCGCCGCTGTGATTCTTTTCAATTTCATTCCTTTTTCCTCCGTTTTCCTTTGAAACATTTATGTGATGCACCTAGTATAGAAAATAAGCGGGTTTTTCACAATGTTCATTTTCTATATTTTTTGTTCTTTTTCAATATGGAATCTCAAATAAACTTATTTTGACATTTCTTCCTACATTCTCTATAATGATTTTAATTCTGTTACATCGACTATACTATGGAGAATTCCTGCAATGAAAAAGATCAAACACAACAAAAATTCCATCAGCTTTAGCTTTTTCCGAAGCATATCCATGACTTCTATCCTGTTCATGGTTTTGCTTTTTTTAGGGATTTCTGGTTTATTTCTGAAGCATTCTTTTCAACTGGAAGGGAAAAATGCTCTGCAGCAGCTCAGCTATATTTCCGGACAGTTTCAATATTATCTGGATGCCACGGAAAATTATTCCAAAACTATCCTGTCTGATGACACTGTACAGGAATATATGAAAGACTATCTTGCCGCAAAGTATTCTTCCAATGCAACAACCAATGTCAAACAGCATATCCGACAGATCATACAGTCTACACCGTTCATCCATTCTGTAAGTCTGTATTCCGATCAGGGACTTCTTCTGGTATCTACCGAGCCGAACTCAAGTCAGATGAATCTCTGTGATCCGGCTCTTTCTCCTGTCTGGCGGGTTGGTATGAAACGACACCTGAACGACAGACATAAAGAGGTAAAAGTCCTCTCCTACATTCGCCCGTTCTATAATATCAATTCCGGACGAATGCTCGGATATGTAGAGCTTTCCATACCAGAAACACAGATTTCCGGCATTTATAAACAATACAATACAACCAATGAACTGTTTCTGATCGATAAAAACGGACAGGTCCAGAGCAGTAACGGCAGTCCCGAACTGGACAGCCAGTATGAATATATGGATCTCATTCTTAAAAATCTGGATTCCCAGTATTTTTTTGCAGGCGGAAATCTGTTGTTTTTCACACCTTTTTCTACCCTTGACTGGTATGTTTTAAACCAGATCCCGATCGTCAGCTTTTTGGCGCCTCTGTTCGCGATATTTTGCCTGTCTCTGCTGATCGCCGCACTGGTTATGGTGCTCTGCGTATTTGCTTCTCACCATATTGCACAGAAAGTCACTTATCCGTTAAGCTATTTGATCTCGCATATTCAGACAGTCAAGGAGGGAAACTGGGTTCCAATCCGTGAGATTCCGTGTAATGACGAGGTTGCTTCGCTTCTCAGCTCTTTCAACAGTATGATCGCGATCCAGACGAAAATGAGAGACGACCTGATCGAAGCTGAAAAACTCAAACAGCAGCTTTCCTTAAGCCTCCTTCAGCAGCAGGTAAATCCTCATTTTCTTTACAATACTCTGGATAACATCTGCGCTCTGGCGGAGCTTGATGAAAAAGAAACTCTGATTCAGCTTGTTATGAATCTTTCTTCTTTTTACCGCTCCAGCTTAAGCAATGGAAAGATGCATATTTCCATCGGACAGGAACTGGAAATTTCCAGAGCATATCTGGAAATCCTGCAGATTCGCTATTTCCATAAATTCGATTTCACCATCACCTGCCCGGAAGCGTTAAAAAACTACAGCTGCATCAAACTGCTGCTTCAGCCGATTCTGGAAAACAGTATTTACCATGGGATCAAGGGACTTGACCGGCACGGAATTCTTCATATTGAGGCGGAAGATGCTGGGGATTGTATCCGGTTTACGATTTCAGACAACGGACGTGGATTTTCAAAAGAAGACTACGAAAAAATCTGGCAGCAGGATGCCGACCACTTCGGAATCAAAAGTATCCAGCAGCGAATTTTGCTCTACTACGGACCGGGTTATGGACTATCTATGGAAAGTCCCCAAACCGGCGGCTGCATCACCGTGATCACATTACCCAAACAGGAGGGATTGCCATGTCATTGAAACTATTGATTGCAGATGATGAATATTTTATTCGTCAGCGCATAAAAAAGATCATACCCTGGGAAAAACTAAATCTTATTTTTGCCGGAGAAGCCGAAAACGGACAGCAGGTCATCGACCATCTGGAAAAAGAACCCGTAGATCTGCTGCTTCTGGATATCAAAATGCCGCAGATGAACGGAATCGAAACTGCCAGATATATCAAAGAGCATTTTCCTTCTGTGCATATGCTCATTTTATCGGGCTATAATGACTTCGAATATGCGCGCACCGCGATCCGGTACGGGGTAAAAGAATATCTGCTGAAGCCGGTTGCCGCCGAAGAGCTGGAGCGGGCGCTGTCTGAATGTATTCAGGCCATTCATTCCGAAGAGCAGACCCGCCATACATTAAAGCATTATGAGCACTTTCATCTGTGCAGTATGCTTGCCAATATCCGGGACGGTGTGCTTTCCTATTCCGATCTGTGTGTACAGCATCCGGAATTTGAAAATCTGGCATACAGCATCTATTGCAGTGTCTATGTTTCGGAACACACTCACGATGCAGTATTACAGCTGGTGGATCGTCTGCGCAGGCAGGATTTTCTCTGCGAATATATGCAGGAAAGCGAATACATCTACATGCTTCAGATTTTCCTCTCCGACAAAGAAAAACTACTCCATATCGGAAGTTGTTTTACGGATTTTATTGCACAGCAAAACGAATATACATTTTTGTACATTGAAAATATCTTTCCTGTTACAACCGACTGGAAGCCATATTACACCCGCTGCCTGCACCTTCTGACAGAACGCTATTTTTCCCGGGAATCCAATCTCTGCATCAGCTATTCTCATCCGGAAAGGCCAGGATTTTCCGAGGAACTCTTAAAAATGCGGAAGCACTTTATCACCGTTTTGCACGCCCAGAACCGCAAAGATCTGCTGGAATATCTGGAAACACTGTTCCTTTCCATCAGTCAGAAGAAAAACAGTGAGTATCTTTCCCTTGTGATCCACGAGATTTTTGTTGTGTACCATGTGTATTTTCATATTCCGGAAAATCTGGCTCAGCCCGTAACCGAGTTCTCCGCTTCCATACTGGATACCGAACATTCTCTGGAGAACCTGAAAAATGAAGTTCTGTTTTACGGACTGCAGTGCATTCAGAAAATGGACGCCGTTCCGTCAGATATCGCACTCTGCCGCCGGGTCATGGAATATATCGGAAATCATTATACAGATGCTTCCCTTTCCGTTTCTCAGGTGGCTGCGAATTTTCAGCTGCATCCTTCCTACCTGGGAAGCGTATTTAAAAAAGTACAACATACCTCTGTACTCCAGTACATTTCCGATATCCGGATCAGCGCTGCTCAGAAACTTCTGAAAGAAGGCACGATGAAAATTTCCGAAGTTGCAGAGACATCCGGATATTCGGATGTGTACTACTTCAGTAAGAAATTCAAAAAAGCCTGCGGGTGTTCTCCAAAAGAATATGCGGCAAAATACAGTTAAAAACAGGGATGTCAAACGACATCCCTAGCTTTTCTGTATATAAATGGTATTACTCATCCTTCTTTCCAGACCGCTTCCGCCACTTCACACACTCTGTCAGCAGATACTCAATCTGTCCATTCATCGAACGGAACTCATCTTCTGCCCACTGTGCGATCTCATCGTAAAGCTCCTTGGAAAGTCTCAGTGGAACCTGCTTTTTCACTTTGCTTTTTTCTTTCTTTTCCTTTTCCAAAATCTGTCCCACCTTCTAATTATTTTTCACAGATACTCCGCCCGACGATTCTAATACAGGCTTCCACTGTTCACGATCGGCTGTGCATCTTTATTTCCGCAGAGAACAACCAGAAGATTGCTCACCATTGCTGCCTTTCGTTCTTCATCCAACTCTACAATATCATTCTCATTCAATTTGTCAAGTGCCATCTCTACCATACCGACTGCACCTTCCACGATCTTCTGTCTCGCATCAATAATCGCTGCTGCCTGCTGTCTCTGCAACATCGCAGATGCAATCTCAGGTGCATAGGCAAGATGCGTAATACGAACTTCCAGAATCTGGATTCCCGCATTCTCAACCTTCTCCTGCAGCTCCCTGCACATAATCTGTGCAATCTCCTGAGAGCTTCCTCTCAAAGACTTCTCATCTCCCTGTTCACTGGTGTCATACGGATACATCCTCGCTGTATTCCGGATAATCGCGTCACACTGAATAGAAAGATAGTTCTTATAATTTTCCACATTGATCACAGCTTTTGTAGGATTCATTACCTTCCAGATCACCACTGCTCCTATCTCTACCGGATTTCCAAGCTCATCATTGACCTTCTGTTTTTCATTATTCAATGTCATCGTCTTTAAAGACACTTTCTTTGCTTTTCCCGACATAGCTGCCGGATTTGCAATTCCTGTGGAAGTCACAACCGGTCCGCCCGGACGTACTGACGGATTGATTGCTTCACAGAACGGATTCACCCAGAAAAATCCAGCTGTCTTGATCGTTCCGTAATATTTTCCAAACAGGGCGAATACATACGCTTCATTTGGATTCAGTACTTTTAATCCGCAAAGCTCCAAAATAGATCCGATCAGCAACAAAATCCCTACGATGATCGGGCCTGCCAGAACTGCCCCATTGGTCTCACCTGTCTGGACATACACCATGCTTCCTGCAACAATCACTCCAGCTCCAAGCAATATTCCGACAATGCCAAGTAAAAGCATCACATATCCACTTTTTGCCTTTAACACCTTCTCTTCCGGTACTACACTTTTCTCTCCATCCATATTCTTGTCCTCCTCATATGAATTTATTTGATATCATTTTGATATCATCATAGTAGCACTCGTATCAGGAGTTGTCAATGAGGTGAAACGATTTTTTCTGTCAGTATTTACACAATCTGTGCCGTAAGAATTTCAACCAGAACACCTCTTAAATCTCTGCTGATATCCATTGCAAACAGTTCTGACAAAATCCCCGCAGCCGGACGTTCTGACCGTATTAGTTCGTATAACCTGTCTTTCTGCACAAATTCTATCTCTGCCTGATTCAGAAAATCAAAACATCTCTCCACAACATCATTTCTGGCTCCGGAAGCCGTATGTTCCAAACTCACTTCGATCATCGCATCTGTTTCTGTCTCTGGTATCTCTACTACAATTGCTTTTTTCCATCTGTCATAAGATATCTGAGCATCTGTTCCTACACCATTTTTTCTGACCACGACCGTTTCACCGGAATTTTCAAAACCAGTCATTTCAACTGTATAACTCCGTTTCTGAGGAATCAGGTCCCGATTTCCTGCAGACGGATATATTGTAAAGATTGGTTTTTCATCTTCACAATACACCATCTTCGTTGTACAACAGATTCTCTCCTCATATGCACAGGACACATTGTCGTCTTCATACAGCTCAAACTCACCATTTTGCCCTGCATAGACCATGAGATGTAAGGAATTTGGATTTTTCTGTGCCTGCACTGCACTGATTTCGTCTGTAAACGCAAGAATACTTCCTGCGGAAGCAAAAACGGGAATACTCTCAATCCCTCTGTACAGATCCAGAATTCTGTCCCCATCGTATATCATTCCTGTATAAATATCATACCAACGTCCTTTTGGCAGCCATACCTGTACTTTCGCCATATTTATTTTTTCTATCCGCGGTGCTGTTATCGGAGCAACCATCAGAGAAGTTCCGAAGAGATACTGGTTCTTCTTTTCATAAGCCTCATTACATTCCTGCCAGTTGTAGTACATGGGTGATATCAAAGGTTTATTTTCGCAATAGCTCCTGTAATTCATTGTATAAAGATACGGGATCATCCTGTGCCGTTCCCGCAGCATATGATCCATCACCATTTCTGCTTCTTTCTTATAACGCCATGGTT
>OHCC01000451.1_pt1 | contig 30800 bp, 35 predicted proteins | sample 1577521 | NCBI WGS metagenome assembly OHCC01 (sample SAMEA3879533, study PRJEB24766) | human gut metagenome | biome: human-associated habitat; feature: feces | place: USA | collected 1985/1987
ATGTGAATAAATCAGAATATGTAACCATGTTATCATCCCCTTCCTAAGACTCGAAGTGGATGATATGGCCGCCCTCTCGGCTGCCTTACAAAATATACTATTATCAATGTGCTGCGTACTTGTGGGTACATAGCATAACAAGTGTACCTGTGAGTACGGTTGTATTGAAGCCAAATTTGGATTGAATGACCGAACAAGATTGCATAGTGTTGGATGTCGGTTAAATCGACTTCCGGGATAGCGCAAGATTGCGCGCTCTACAACGAAGCCAAAGTTGGATTGGTGTAAAATTCAACGGGAGCAAGATTGCGTTGGTCTCCCAAATAAGCTAGAGAATAGGGGTATCCACCATTTCAGGGAGATCTGTTGCCGTTCCCCTATAAGTTGGGGCAAGCTGACGGCTCAAGATTGAGCTTTCACATTTGTGCGGTGCTACCTGCCTTATATCGGGCAGAAAGCGCATTCCCAAAACTGGAAGATGCAAGCCGCTCAAATTTGTGTACCTTTATTCCATTTTTGGAATAAACTACGGTGTGTCCAATTTTGGACAGACCTCATGCTTACCAAATCTTTAGTAAGCGGTACTGAGCGCAGTTTTACGTTGAGTAAATCCAACCCGCACCTGAAAGTACGGGTTCAGTATTTATCACAAAGAATGACGAATCCATCAGCTCAATCTTAAGCTGATATGGTGTTTAAGGTTATTAGCTATTTCTTTTCCACTCAATATAATTAGCATAATCCTTGATTTTCTCAATCTCTGCCTCAGAATATTTGCCAGGTAGTTCGATTGTAGTTAGTGGAAGCCCCATAGCTTTACGCGCAGCATTAATCATATTTTCTTTTTCTATATCGTTATAAATAAGATCAACGGTATCAACATCTAAAGCTACTGCAATGCATTCAATAACTGTATTTGGTATTTCCACAAGTCCTTTTTCATACTTACGGATGGAACTTTCTGATTTTTTTATCAAATTCGCCAAATCTCCTTGCGTAAGATTTTTGGCTTTTCTATATGTTTTAATATTTTCACCTATAATTTTGTAATCCAAAATAGTTCCCCCTTTCATCAAGAATATAATAACATTAACGACAATTAAATTCAATATATTTCAAAAAATGTTTGACAACGACAATTATATTGTCTATAATACAAGTGAACCGACAATTAAATTACTAAGAAAGGAGAAAACCGATAATGAAATTGAATGTTATAAGAATTTTAGTAATTTTAGCTAAAACAACTCAAAGTAAAGCTAAGCTTGCAGAAAATGCGAAACTTTCAAGACAAACAGTCACTAATGTTTTAAAGACTGGGGAGTGCAAACCCGAAACAGCCGGGAAAATTGCGAAAGCACTCGGCGTTGATGTAACTGAAATTATCGAAACAGAAAACTAAACCACACCGGGCAACGTGTGAATGGGTAGAAGGTGCGACATCGCACAGAAAGGAGACGCAATGGTTTGTGCAAAGATTAAACCGCTGATAGCGGCAATGACAGCGTCCTGTATGACGCCGCAGGAGATCGCAAAGAAAGCAGGTGTCAGCGTAAATATCGTTTATCGGATGCGAAGAGGATATATGGTGAAGATGGACCGGTTCGGGTGCGTTTGCAAAGTGATGGGTCTGGATCCGGAAAATATCATTGATTATGACCGGTTAGCATCCGACCAGACGGAAGAAAGGAAAAGTTGATATGACAACTGAACAGATTAGAGATTATACAGCTCTTGTCAGACGCAGATCAGAATTAGTCTTATGTTCCGGCAGGAACTGGAGACCGGAATATTCCGGGGAGCTTAGGCACATTGACAATGAAATATTGAGACTACAGGCAGAAATGACAGGTGGTCAGTCAAATGTATTATAATGATTGGCTTCCGCCTCCAGTGCCGGAGGACGTGTTTCAGCAGATCTGCGCTGACATGGAAACGGCAGAACAGAGCGAGCGGTTGGATAAAATGTTTCAAGGAGAGTGCCGGGATGAAATATCCCATCAAAGCAAAGAAACGCTTCTCAGTTCGCTCAGTATAGGCATGAAGCTGTATAAATCTACTTTCAAGAAAATATTCGCCTATGATATGACAACGCCGGGATTTGCGGAGGATGTGATCACAAGGCTGGAAATATTGGGATGCTCTAAAGCAAAAGAATATTACAACAGTGTTGTGAAAGAATGGCAGCATGAGCATGATGAAATGATGAAGAATGTTGCCGAGTGGTACAGTAAACAGGATTATGAGAGAAAGGTGGTAGATCAGTCACGGAAACTACAAGAAGCGGAACAACAGGAGAGACAGAAACAACTATTGATGCGCAGATCGCAGCTATTGAGGAAGAAGAAAGAGCTATTGAAGCAGAAGAAAGAGAGCTTGAAAATCTCAAGAGAGGGCGATCAAGAGAAATAGAGAATTCGCGGGAAATGGTTTCACTTGTCTGCCTGGAAGAAGTAAAGGAAGAGGAGACGCATTGGCTTTATAGTCCTTATGTTCCCCGAGGAAAACTTACATTGTGTGCAGCATATCCCGGAGTCGGAAAAACATATCTCCTATGCTATATGGCGGCATGTGTGACAACGGGGAAAAGTTTTTTCAATATCGTTCCATTTAGCAATGAGAAAGAAAATGTAATCTATCTGACAGCAGAGGATGGGATTGGTGACACGATCAAGAAACGAATGAGACAATGCGGCGCAGACATGAAGCACGTTTTTGTTGTAACAGAGAATAAAACACAGTTATTGTTTGATTCTCCAGAAATTGAAATGTTCATTCAGCAGACAAATCCAGCATTGATGATATTTGACCCGTTCCAGGCTTACATTGGTTCTGATGTGGATATGAACGCACCAAACAAGACAAATGAAAGGGTGGGACATATCGTAGACCTTGCGGAGAAATACGGCGTTGCAGTTGTTCTGATCTGTCATTTCAATAAAAATCAAAAAGGCGATGCAATTACAAGAGTATTAGGATCTACGGATATCATGGGAAAATGCAGAAGCTATATAGCTCTCGGAAACGTGCCAGACGAAGAAGATATGAAATTCATGTCACATGAAAAATCAAGTCTTGAGAGAAAAGGCAGAACAGTGTTGTTTGAAATAGATCCTGATAATGGTGGAATTGTCTACAAGGGTGAAAATAGTCTTTCTATGGATGATTACACTGCGATCAGAAGCAAGAAGAGGACAAGCAATGCTCCGGCACTGGAAGAAGCGAAAAAGTTCATCATCAACCAAATGCCAGAAGGGAGACGAATGGCAAAAGAAATAAAGAACTTGGCATCAGCGAATAAGATTTCTGAAATGTCATTAAGACGAGCACGCGAAGAACTCGGAATAATTACGAGGAAGACGAAAACATTCCCACCAGAAAGTGTGTGGATATTGCCGGGACATACCGAGGATGAACCAGAAACAACGCAAGAAAGATTATGCTTATAGATAAACTTCTAAACATGACAAGTACGGAAAATATCTTTTAAAATCAAGGTTTTTACGTAGTGGTCAAAGTGAGCAAGTACGTAGAGTTTATAGCATACATGTCATGTTAATAATGCGTAGTTGTTCAAGTTGACAAGTACGGACAACCCTAGCAAAATCAAGGATTTCACACGTATGTGTCATGATAGTCCGTTTATCTAAGAGCAGAAATAAAAAGGAGAATAAAAATGAGAGAAGAATACAGAAAAGCTATCAATGAATTATTAAATTTACCAGAGGAAACAGAAACCGATCTGAATGGAATTCCGGCGACAGTAGTTGTGAATCTGATGCTGTGCAAGCGCCTTGATCGGATCGCGGACATACTGCAAGGGATTGACCAAGATCTTGAAAGTATAACCAATCATCTGTTGGATATAGTGTCATGTCAGTAAAAGAAGACTATGAAATGTTCTCTGATATCTGGAAGTTTTACCGGAAATATAGGGAAATCAAAGATGATAGGAATTATTGGCAGCAGTTAATCAATAAAGCGGATATGATTTACCATAAGTACAATACGCAGCTATGCAAAAGCTTGTTGTTGGACGTACTAGATGAATTTGAAAGAATCTATCAAAACAAAAAGTCCCCATAAGAACTAGCACTTCAAACAGGGACAAACAAAATAAAAACACTTACATAATAACAGAGATTGAGCAGAAAGGACAAGAGAAATATGAATTTATATGAGAAAATCAAACAGGAAAATAATCAGTTGCAGAACCTTTTATCACAGTTAAGACCGGAAGATTACAGAATCAAACGCCAGATAGAATCAATCTTATACAAATATCTGGAGAAACGTGACAGGCTACCAGATACAAAGCAGTATGACCGCAAAAAGTCAATTATGCGGATGGTCGACAGCATGGAAAATGAAGAGAGACTGGAACTTATTGAAAGGTTCACAAGAAACTTAGCAAGTGGCGAGATTGCTGGTAATGGAAGATAAGGAGAACGGATGAAAGAGACATAGGACTTATCTATGTTTTTATGCTGGGACGCACGGGAAAAGATCGTTAGGCCAGTGACTACAAGAAATAACTGCCTTCTCCGGGAAGATGCGCCAACATCAGAACCGGAGCGGCAGCAGGAAGAGAGGTGAGAAAGATTGTATTGTGTAATTCAAGAAGTTGAGAGGAAAAGGAAGAATCAAAACGGGTATTTTAAAGAGCTGAAATCAGAATATATGCAGATGTCCATAAACGGACGGGACGAGAGTCACTACTGGCATCATTACAGTAATGAACGTTTTGAGAGAGACATCAAGAAAGCATACCGGATCACCATTCACGAAAGCTACCGGGAGAATGGGAAAGTGAAGAAAAAGCAGTTTGGGATCTGTACCGTTGATTATTATGACCTTGCTACAGACTGGTTTTGTCTGTATGACTGGGGAAATAGCAAAATAGAGACGACCGCCAAAGAGCTGAACTGTTCAGAAGAAGAGCTTTACACGTTGATTGAGAAGAAGCTAGAGCCGATACAGGAGCAGATTATAGCGGAATTTAAGCAGACAGAAGAATACAAGACGCATGAAGAGCATGAGAAGATTACAACGTTGTACGCTGCCAGAAAAGTAGAATTCAATGCAAAGTACAATCTGTCAGGAAATGAATATGACAAGTGTTATGACGTATTTGGCGTATTGCAGAACCCGGAGTATCTGAAGAAAATAGAAAAAGATTACGAAGCAAGGCAGAGATATGAGCAGGAAAGCCGTAGGTATTACGAAGAATATTGCAATAACCACAATCAGGATTCAAGCAGTAGTTACGGCGGTTCAATATCGAATACCTACAAGGAAGAAGATAAGGCGGTTTTAAAGCAGTTCTACCGGGAGCTATCCAAGAAATTTCATCCAGATGCGAACCCAGATACGGATACTTCACAGCAAATGCAGCTATTGAACCAGTTGAAACAGGAATGGGGATTGTAGTTACTTGAAAGGAATATGCAATACCTACGATTAGAGAGGAGAAAGAATAGGATGAGTGTGAAAATTAAAGTATCATATACCACGGATCAGGAGCTGCAGGAAATTGTCAAGTTGTTGGCTCCTATGTTAGGAAATGTTAAGGTAAAGCCTCAGAAAGGGAAATTTAAGAGGGCATATATTTTGCAGGATGCGGAGGAAAAGGCTTAGAAATGCTAAGGTATTTGGAGAATTAGGCACAATTTAAAAATATGTTGGAAGGGTAGTGATGTAGCAAGAAATTGTATATAATATAAGGTGACTTAAGGAAAATTATAAAGATACAAAGGAGATTTTATGAAAAGAAATAAAGAAATTTTATGGGGATTGACTTTTTTAGCTGTTTTATCAGGGATTTATTGTTGTGATTTACAAGTTTGGGGTGGATTTGAATATTTTATTCACAAGAGTGCTCTTCTTACAAATATTGGCCATAGTGTTATAGCTTCATATATTTTTTACTGGGTACAAAATGTAATTCCAACGTATATAAATGAGAGGTCGGCTTTACGAAAAGTGAAAGAGAGTTTGAAAAAAATATATGAAAATATGGTTGAGATAAGCGGAATTATAAATTGTAGTATTGTAGAAAATGAAGGTGTGATTACGTTAAAATCTGGGGAGCTTAATGTGATGAAAATAGTAGGTAATCAGGAGAAAAAATATCGAAAAATTGAAATTGGGGATGTTTTTTCAGAATATAAAGGTAAGATACAGGAGAATATAAAGGAAATTAAAGAGAGTAATTTTTATCAACAATTAGATGATATTACTTATGGAATAATTGCTGATATAGAAGAAATGAAAATATGTGACTATATGGATGATTTAGCAAAAATATTTGAAACTGGGGTTATAGTGAAAAGAGAAAGTATTCAAGAACAATTAGAAAGATGTGATTATAATATCAAAAAGATGAAAAGAAATTTAAAAATTAGTTATGAAATCAAGATTGCGTGTGAAGAAAATGTTCCGGAACAACTAGAACATTTATTGGAAATCTCTAAAAAAGAAAAATCTTGGCTTTCTTGGAATTTTGAAGACAAATAAAGGATTATGTGATATAATCATACCATAGCAAAATAATGAAGTACCCCAACAGAAGTTGGAAGCCTGAAGGCGTGGGAATAACTTATGGACAAAAATGTCTGAAAGTTGTTTCTGCGCCTTTTTATATGCGTGGGAAGAGATTGGAAAGGAGAAGTGTAACAGTGCAATATGGAGTTGTGAAATGGTTTGATCCATTGAAAGGTTACGGGTTCATTGCAGGAGACGATTGCAAAGATGTGTTTGTTCATCAAAGCAATATTTTAATGAATGGATTTCGGACATTGGAAACTGGGCAAAGGGTAAGATACCAGGTGGATCAGACAAACAAAGGGAACATAGCGGTAAACGTAGTAGTGGAGTAAAGGAGAAAGAAGATAATGAGTAAGATTGATACAAATACTGTGAGAGAAAAAGTTGTTACCATGATGGGAGATTTAAGAGAAGTTGTTGACTTATATATGCGCAATGAAGAAGAGGTGGCAGTAGTAGAGGGTAATCGCACCTTTTCGCGAGAGTATAAAGACACACAGATTGAAAAGCTTAGAGAAAAGGCAAGAGCATCTGTCAGAAATAAATTTGATAGTCTGCAATCAAACTGTGAAATGCTAATTGAGGTATTGAGAGCGAATGACAATATCTATGATTTTTCAGATCCAGAGTTTTCCTCTTGCATTGCGCTGTTATCAGCAGCAGATAAGCCGTTACCGATAGAAACTATTCTGGGAATTGCAGGAAAGTTCTTAGGGAACCGTCAGGCATTACTTGCATTGGTGGAAGTGGCCAAAGGAACAAATAAGGACACTTTAAGCAAAATGATTTTTAATACAGAATCAGAGATGGAAAGATTGCAAGAAAGGCTGATTGAATTAGAAATCAATTTCCCGTCTGGCATTTTGATACTTCCAGCATTCAAAGACGATTTAATCAAGATTGTAAAAGCATGCGGAGAAGAATTGACAGATGAGGAAAAGGACTTGGGCGTTGGATATCAGGACATTGTTACCATGCAAATGCGAGCAGCTATGGGATTGGATAATTAAGTAAATAGATGGAATGCCTCAGATTTTCCAGATGGATTATCTGGGGCATTTTTGAAAGGAGAAAGATGTGGGTAAGATTAAAAAGGTAATTTCTATCATTCATTCGTTGAGTGTCATGAGTATGGAACAGATCGAAGAGGCGAAAATCATTATAGAGCAGGAAGAAACATTCAGCGGGTCGCAGAAAATAAGATTTACAAGTTTGTGTGACTGGGCAATTAAAATAAAGCGGAGGTATCGAAGTGGCAAAAGGGAAGTATGAATACTGGCTGACTCCGGAAGGTTTACTTGAGCTGGAAGGATGGGCGAGAGATGGCCTGACAGATGAACAGATCGCTTATAATATGGGAATCAATAAAGCAACGCTCTACCGGTGGAAAGAGAAGTATTGCGACATTTGCGACTCCCTAAAAAGAGGGAAAGAAGTTGTTGATCGTCAAGTCGAGAATTCATTATTTGAAAGAGCACTTGGCGGCACTCATGAAGTAAGAAAAACTTTCAAAGTAAAAGAGAAGTATTACGATGATCATGGGAAATTATGCGAAAAAGAGAAACTTGTGCAAGCAACGGATGAGGTATATATACCTGGAGACACAACAGCGCAGATTTTCTGGCTTAAGAACCGGAAACCTCAGAAATGGCGGGATAAATGGGAAATTGAGGATCATAGTGCAGTCGATAAATTAGATATGATTTTAGCGGAAATGAAAGCGGCAGCAGAAGCGGAGCAGGGAAACAACGGGGAGTGATTCTAATGGATAATGGACAGATTGTGAGCCGGATTCAGGCAGGGGAGAATGAACAGGAGAACATGACATTGCTGTGGCAGCAGAACCGGAACTTTATCACTATGATTGCAAGAAAGTATAGTTCCTGTGCAGAAATGGAAGATCTGGAGCAGGAGGGCTATATAGGGCTGTATGAAGCGGTCAGACATTATGATACATCATCAGAAGTTCCCTTTATCAATTATGCTGCGTTCTGGATCCGGCAGGTGATGCGCCGATATATTGACAACTGCGGTAGAGTGGTTCGGATTCCAACACATGCAGTCGATAAGATGCAGCGTTATAAGAAGATCAAAAGTGAGTATCAGAAGTATTACGGGAAAATACCTACAGACAGGGAAATGAGCGCATTTATGGGGATGGATGAAGAAAGTCTCAAGAGCATAAAGAAAACGGCAGCAATGGGGCAAATACGAAGCCTGGACGAGCCTATCAACAGTGATGAGGAAGATATCTATATCGGCGATACCATTGCATCAAAGGAAGATGTAGAAGCTGATGTGATTGATCGTATTGATTCAGACCGGATGAACCGGAAACTATGGGCAGCAGTTGACAGACTCCCAGATCTGCAAGGAAAAGTATTGCGCTGCCGGTTTCTGGAAAAGAAAACTTATCAGCAGACAGGGGAAACACTGGGAATCAGTGTGAGTGCAGTCAGACAACAGCAGAGCAAGGCAATGAGCTTGCTGAGGAACAGAGGAAGAAATAAAGGGTTTATAGGATACCGGGAAGAGTTCCTGTCTGCTGCATCCATTCATCATGTAGGAGTCAGAAGTTTTCAATATACTTGGACAAGTGAAGTAGAACGAGAAGCACTGAGGTTCTAATAGACTGCTCGGTCATGGGCGTAATAATTTAGATGCATAGCAGAAGAAAATAGACGAACTGGAGGACTTACTAAATGAGATCAACGGGAAATAGGAATCACGAAGGATACCATGATCCGACTGCAGCCCTTGCGATTAAACGTGCTGGGAGGACAAAGGGGGCGGTGAAATGGCGACACCTTAGCTACCGGGTTGGTGAAGTTGTGGATCTCTCAAAAATACTAGTAAAAAATACTAGTAGAGACAGGCGTAGAAATACTAGTAGAACACTAGTGGAACGCAATAGCAGGAAAAAGACGATAACAGGAAGTCAAAGAATCCCCAAAAATCAAGGCATTTCAGACAGGTACAAAAAACAAAACAACAGCAAACCGAAACCGAATTAAGAATTTCCTAAGATTTTCCCCAATGGCTCTTAAAAAAATGAGAATATCATGTATACTGTAAAGGAGGTGATGAAAATGTATAGTATTTTAGTTTGTGATGATGATAAAGAAATAGTAGAAGCAATTGAAATATATCTTACACAGGAAGGGTATCAGGTTCTGAAGGCTTATGATGGGATGCAGGCATTAAAGATGCTGGAGACGGAAACGGTGCATCTTTTGATTCTGGATGTTATGATGCCGCGTCTGGACGGGATCAGGGCGACTTTGAAGATCCGTGAAACGAACAGTATTCCAATTATCATTTTATCGGCAAAATCTGAAGATGCGGATAAGATTCTGGGGTTGAATATCGGAGCGGATGATTATATGACAAAACCATTCAATCCACTGGAGCTGGTTGCAAGAGTGAAATCTCAGCTTCGTCGTTACACACAGCTTGGCGGGAATGTGAGTAGTACGCAGGAGACGATTTATGAGGTTGGCGGCCTTCGGATTAATGATGATCTGAAAGAAGTAACGGTAGACGGAGAAATGGTGCGCCTTACTCCGATTGAATACAATATTTTATTGCTTTTGATGAAGAATCAGGGAAGAGTATTTTCGATTAATCAGATTTACGAATCCATCTGGAATGAAGATGCAATCGGAGCGGATAATACGGTAGCAGTACATATTCGTCATATCCGGGAGAAGATTGAGATCAATCCAAAGGAACCGCGATATTTGAAAGTGGTATGGGGAGTAGGATATAAGATCGAGAAATTATAGAAGGGAGTTTTTCATGAGTAAATGGTATAAAAGTGCGCTTGTAAAAGGCATTTTGATCTTTCTTTCTGTTCTTTCGGCAATTACGGCACTGCTGAGTCTGGTGATTATTTCCACATATTCTGTAAGTGTAAAAGAAATCTGGAATAAAAAGCCGACAGAGTATACAGATTCCAAAGAATTTGAGAATCAGATGTGCCGGGCTACGATGGATGTTTTAGGTCAGATTTCTTATGAAGATATTTTCGAGACAGATGGAAAATACAATCCGGATAAGCTGATCGATATCATGCAGTATGGATATAACGGAAGGCACTATGATGAAGAGATGGAAGGACTGCGGTATAAACTCTCGGATCTTCAGAAATGGAGTGAGGAGTATCAAAATAACTATGCAGCGCAGGAAGATTCAATCGTTGTCTGTCAAAAAGCAGATAAAACCTATCATTACTATTATTGGGATGAATTTTTAAATCTGCTGAAAGAGAAAACGCTGACAGTGGATATAGACGAATATACATCTGATGAAATCATAAATGCACTGGCTTCTGGCGATGTGAGTCTCAGTCGATTTGCCGGACATGATATTCTGGATGAAAAAGGCGAGACGGTGTACCGGGATTTCTGGGGATTCAGTGGTGCCATTGAAGAAGAGGCGCGGCCGGATGGAGGAAATAATATTCTGGATGTTGTAAATCAGACGCCGCAGCTGAATGGAAAGCTGAGTGAAGTGTATGCACAATTGGGCAGCATCCTGTCAAATCTTTATTATGATTTCCAGTCTTATCAGAACAGTGCAGAATGGACAGAGGGAAATACAAACTTTGCCTATATTTTTGTTGATAAAGAAACAAAAAAAGTTTATACAAATCGCAAGGAATATCAGGATTACAACAGTGTAAAAGAAAATATCTCAGATATTCAGAAAAATGCGAAGTATATGATTGTTCAGTCAAAGCTTTCTGATTTTAAGACCAATATGGATATCACAGCAAATGACTGGAAGGAGTTTGTAAAGTCACAGCGCAGAAACAGCAACGGTGATTTTATTTTTGCAGCGGCAGTAGATACCAGGTTTTCAATACAGGATTCTTTTTATCTGGATAAGAAATTATATGATGAATATGCACCTTATATCAATCGTGCGGTGATCCTGCTCGGTGCGGCAGTATTACTGATAATCGTGAGTTTGATATGGCTGACAGTGATCGCCGGAAGAAACAACCGAAGTGACGGAGTGCATTTGAATGTATTTGACAGATGGAAAACGGAGCTTGCAGCAGTGTTTGTGATTGGGATCTGGATAATTCCGATGATGTTCTGGATGAATAATGGGAATATGGCCCTCGGGTATTTTGCAGAAAGCACGGATTTGATGACTGCAACGATCGGATATTCTTATGAATATGCATCCGGATATGTTCCGACAATGCAAGATATGATCCAACTTGCATGTACAGCGGCTTATACCATGATCATGTTCCTGGTCGGATATCTGAGCCTGGTCCGCAGGATAAAAGCGGGAACGATGTGGAAGAACAGCGTATTGTATGCGTTTTGCAGATTCTTTAGAATATTCTGGAGAAACAGAAATGTGGTGTGGAGAATGGTTGTATCAGGGGTGATACTGATTGGAATCCACTGGATGCTGGCATTATTCAGAACGCCGGGATTTGTGTTGATCACGCTGGCAGCAGATGCATTCATTGTGTATTATCTGGTATTGAATGCGATTGCAAAGAATAAAATCATAAAAGGAATCAAAGCAGTTGCAGGAGGAGATCTGGAATATCAGATTTCTCTGGAACATCTCAGAGGAGAACAGCGTGAAGTAGCAGAAATGCTGAATGATATCGGAACCGGATTGCAGAAGGCTGTGGAAAAAAGCGTGAAAAGCGAGCGTCTGAAAACGGATCTGATCACAAATGTATCTCATGATATCAAAACACCGCTAACTTCCATTATCAATTACGTGGATATCCTGAAACGATCCAATATTGAAGATCCTAAGATACAGGGGTATCTGGAAATTTTGGAGGCAAAAGCACAGCGTCTGAAAACATTGACAGAGGATGTTGTAGAAGCATCCAAGGTGAGCAGCGGGAATATCAATCTGCAGTTGATGGATGTCAATCTGGTAGAGATGATGAATCAGACGACGGGAGAGTTTGCAGAAAAATTTGAACATAAGAATCTGGAGCTGATTCAGACACTTCCAAATGAGCCGGCGATTATTCATGTAGATGGAAGAAGAATGTGGAGAGTATTGGAAAATCTTTATAATAATGCGGCGAAGTATGCAATGCCGGGGACGAGAATTTATGCAGATCTGCGCACTGATAAGGATGAAGTGATATTTTCTTTGAAAAATGTTTCGGAGTATCCGCTCAATTTCTCAGCAGATGAACTGACAGAACGTTTTATTCGCGGTGATATTTCAAGGAGTACCGAAGGAAGCGGACTGGGATTATCGATTGCGAAAAGTCTGGTACAGATGCAGGGCGGAAAACTGGAATTGTATCTGGACGGAGATCTTTTTAAGGCGACAGTTCGTTTTAGAAAAGCAGATAAAAAAGAACAAGATTCATGTTTTTTCAGAGAGAATTCTGAAGAAGAGTAGGAGAGGCGGGAATTTTTCCCGTCTTCTTTTAATTTAAGACTTGTTTTATTGCACGAGACTTTATTTTGTTTTACAATAGTTACTGTTCACACATAGCTTACATAGAAAACAAATGATAAGGGGAATCGCATGGAAACGATCAAAAAATTATTATCAGATATTTTAAATATAGAATTTGTTCAGGCAGTTTTGAGCAATCCGAGGAAAAAAGAAGGAATTTTAAAGGTAAAGGTTCGGCCGATCGAGAAAAAAGGCAATTTATTTTTTCAACTGGAGTCTTTTACAAAAACACAGGCCTTTCATGAGAATCTGGACCCGATTTCGGCACGAGACCGATTGCTGGAATATATGGAAGAATTCCGGCAGATGCAGGCATCTACAGTGCATATGAATTACACTGTTTTAGTGAGCAAAAAAGGCAAGGTAACCATTCAGAAAAAAGCGTCAAAAGGCAGTGTAAGACCGGTAGAATTGTCACATAATAGAAGTAAGAAATATATTTTAGAGGAAGGAATTCCGGTTCCATTTCTCCAGGATCTGGGTGTGATGACAAAGGATGGAAAAATTGTACATTCCAGATTTGATAAGTTCCGTCAGATCAACCGGTTTTTGGAATTTATTGAGGATATTCTTCCAAAACTTGAGAAAGACAGAGAGATCACGATTCTGGATTTTGGATGTGGAAAATCGTATCTGACATTTGCCATGTATTATTATCTGCATGTTCTGAAGGAATACGATATCCGTATCATCGGGTTAGATCTGAAATCGGATGTCATTCATCATTGTAATGAGTTAAGCCGCAAATACGGATATGACAAACTGGAATTTTTGGTTGGAGATATCGCGGATTATGAAGGTGTCAGAGAAGTGGATATGGTTGTGACGCTTCATGCCTGTGATACAGCGACAGATTTTGCACTTGCCAAAGCGGTGGGATGGAATGCGAAGGTCATCCTGTCGGTTCCATGCTGTCAGCATGAATTGAATGGGCAGATGCAACGGGAAGGAGCCGGATATGATAAGCTGGCGCCGATTCTGGATTATGGTCTTTTAAAAGAGCGGTTTGCGGCGCTTCTGACAGACGGACTTCGAGCGAAATATCTGGAGCAGTCCGGTTATGAGACTCAGGTTCTGGAATTTATCGATATGGAACATACGCCGAAAAATATTCTTCTGCGTGCGGTAAAGACGAATCAGGCAAAACAGGGGAGTGAAAGTCAGATTCAGGCATGCAAGGAATTTTTGGGAATCCAGCCGATGCTAGGATTGTTATTAGATAAGGGGACAGAATCATGAAAAAAAGAATAAGAAAGGCAGGAATACTCCTTGTAGTATTTGTGGCAGCAATTTTTGTCAGCAGTCTGTTTATGAACAGTGGTGTAGACGATCAGATCATCGATCTAGGAGATCCTACACTTCCGAGAATCTCATTTCAAAAGGAAGGCAGGACTGTGAATGCTCTGGCCGGCTATGTAAATGAGATGGATGTTACGGCAATGCGGGACACCATTACACCCCTGGAGGCAAACGGAACACTTCAGATGCAGATTGAAGAGTTTGGAAATAAAATCACAGGTGTTGAATATAAAGTGTATTCGCTGAATGGAGAGGAAACCTATCTGGAAGGCAAACAGAAGGATATTTCTGATGAGACGATTTTGCTGGATCTGCAAAAAGGTCTTCCGGATGAAGTTTCAGAAGCTGTCTTGGAAGTGATTCTTTCTATGGAAGAGGAACAGGTTCACTTTTATACCAGAATTACAAGACCGGATGAACTTTCTTTAAAAGAATGTCTGGATTTTGCCCAGGATTTTCATGCAAAGACGCTGGAAAAAAACAGTCAGGAGGAATTGAAAAACTATCTTGAAACGAGTGCAGAAGGGGACAATACAACTTACCAGACTGTTACCATCCATTCTGATGCAGATCATGTGACATGGGGAAATCTGAGTCCGCAGGTGGTTGAGGAACCGGAGTGGAGCATTAAAGAGAGCAATTCCGTCTATACGTCGCTGCTTGCACAGTATCAGGTGACATGTGCCGGAGATACGGGAGAGATCGAGACGTATGATGTCCGCGAGTTTTTCAGGATTCGCTACGTGCAGGGGGAAATCTACCTTTTGGATTATAATCGGAAGATGGAACAGATTTTTGATGCAAACCAGAAAGTGCTGGATCAGAACGGAATTCTTCTTGGTATAGCATCATCCGATATATCGTATGAAACAAATTCGTCAGGAAATATTGTTTCTTTCGTGAGAAATGGAAATTTATGGACATACAATGTAAAGCAGAATGAGCTTGCACAGGTATTCAGTTTTAGCAATATTGAAGGAAATGATGCTCGGAGCAGGTATGACCAGCATAATATCCGGATCATCAGTGTGGAAAAGAATGGAAGTACTGCGTTTGCAGTTTATGGGTATATGAATCGCGGAGCACATGAGGGAGAAGTCGGAGTTGATATTTACTATTATGATATTGAAAAAAATGTAGTACAGGAAAAAGCGTTTATTCCAAGTACAAAATCATTTGCAATCGCAGAGGAAGAGCTTGGAAAAATGGTGTATTACAATCAGGATCAGAATTTTTTGTATATTCTGGCAGGCGGAAAGTTTTACAAGATAGATCTGACAAAAGATGAGCAGACAGTGTTGGCAAAAAATCTGGAAGAAGGGCAGTATACGGTGTCTGCAGACGGGCATTTGATCGCATACCAGACGTCAGGAACGATCAATACCGCACAGGAAATCAAGGTATTGAATCTGAAAACAGATGAAGAAAATGCTGTAGCCGCAAAATCAGGGGAAGCAATCAGACCGCTTGGATTTATCGGATCAGATTTTGTGTATGGATATCTGCGGCAGGAAGATGTCGGTCATACGGCAGCGGGAGGGGAACTGTTCCCGATGTATGAGCTGGAGATCAGAAATTCAGAAAATGAAGTGATGAAGACATACTCAGCAGATCAGATTTATATATCCGATGTATTTATTGAAGAAAATATGATGACTCTGAACAGGGTTGTAAAATCAGGAGAGACTTATACAGTTACCAGTCAGGATTATATCAGCAGTAACGAAGAAAAGAAGACAAAAAGTATAACTCTGGAAGCTTTCAGTACAGATTTAAAAGAAAAGCAGATGCGGCTGACTTATGAAAAAGGAATTTCCGATACTGTTCCTAAAATCCTGCGTCCGAAGCAGGTGGTGGGGAAAAAGCCGATCACGATCACGCTGAATGACAAGTCGAAGTCTGAAAAGTACTATGTATATGGAATGGGAGAACTGGTTGCGATTTACGATAAGGCGGCTTATGCAATTCAGAGAGCAGAGCAGATTTCGGGAGTAGTAATCTCATCAGAACAGGCATATGTATGGGAAAAAGGCAACAGAGATCTGGTTTATGATACAGAGACAGCACCGTTTGGAAATGGAGAAGGAAAGACCTCTCTTCAGACCTGTGAAGAGGTGATGGCAGCGTATAATGCCAAAAAAGTAGACCTGACCGGATGTAGTCTGGAACAGGTTCTGTATATTATCAACAAGGGCCTTCCGGTCATTGCGATGACAGATGCCAATCATGCGATCCTGCTGACAGGATATAGTATGACGGATATCACTTACATCGATCCGGATACAGCATCCCAAAATACAGTTTCGATTGAACAGATGAGCGCTATGATAGCAGGAAGTGGAAACACGTTTATCGGTTATATGAAATAACAGAAAAAGGAAGAAGTCTTTGAGAGAATTTATTCTCTGTGAAAGAACTTCTTCCTTTTTGTTACTGACGGAAAATAACTGTCTTATATTTATTCAGAGCGGTGTAGACAATCATACCCAATATTCCACATGAGAGAACTTCACCAATTCCCACGGTAAGCATCTGGAATGGAATTGGAAGCAGAATCTGATATCCATAATAAAGAACAAATGGAATCAGAACTGTATTTGCAATAATCGGCGGCAGTGGTGCGAGCCATTTGCTGCGGTTTCTCAGAAGATAGGTGAAAATAGCACCGAGCAGAGTTGCCATGCTTCCGACAATAATGTCAGGAAGAATTGCGCCTCCTAAAATATTTCCGATCAGACATCCCACAAAGAGTCCGGGAATTGCAGCCGGAGTGAAGGCGGGCAGGATGGTCAGTGCTTCTGCGATACGAAACTGAATCTGTCCGAAACTGATCGGGGCAAATACGATGGTCAGGACCACATAAATCGCAGCGATCATTGCTGACTGTACCAGAAACAGTACGCTGATTGTTTTTTCTTTTTTCATAGATCAAAATCTCCTTTAGTTTTATTTTACGTGTGGAAGGTCTCGAACACACGATAGTTGATTGCTGGAAATGCCTTAAATACGCCACTTTCAGCAGGTGGAATTGTAGCACAGACAAGCGTAAAAATCAAGCTGTACCCACAATTTACCCACAATGAGAATAAAAGCACTCGATCCGGGGAGTGCTTTCATTTATTTTGTTTAGCTTTAGCTCGGCGTCTTCTTTGCGCCATGCGGTCATTGCAAGTATCAGAAGCCGGAGACATTGAACAGGATGCAAGCATTATCATTTTGTTGTGGAATCTGGACAATGAGGATAAGACCAGGAAAGGTCTGAAAGTGGATAAGAACCGGCAGGGAGAACTAGGGAAGATTGTATACCGCTTTGATGGAAATGAAATGCGATTCCAGGAAACAGAAGAGGAACTCAAAAGCAAAGATGGATTCAAGACGGTACGGACACCGACACCGTTTGATTAAAAGATGGGCAGCGTAAAATTATTAAAAGGCAGTGAAGAATTTGAAATGTTTCAGGACTATTGGAAAATGATGCAATCAGTCTGGAGCGTAGAGAACACAAAGGAATACTGGGAGAAAGTAGTAGAAGATACCGACAGATTTTACAGGAAGTACCAGACAAAGTTCTCGAAAGAATTAGCACTGGCACTTGCAAACGAATTGGAAAGGAAAGCGAAACATGAAGCAGAGCAGACTACTGTTCAAGAAAGAATGGGTATCCATTTTGGCAGATGCAGGGGAACGAGTTGGGGAGAATGAAGAAACATTCCATGAGGTGGAAGGGGAACTGATAGAGTTTCGGGAAACATCGGGAATTGTAGTTTTAAAGGGCGGCATCCTTGCGTCAGTTCCAATGTATCGAATTCAAATGTTAGAAGCGTAGGAGGAAAACAAAGTATGAGCAAATTATTTTTTGAAATGACAGAAACAGAAGCACAGTTACAGAATATTTTAAACAGTCTGGAATATGCGCAGTACCAGATGTCAACCGGGATCAACGGATACGGCAACGGCACTATGACAAGAGAAGAGCATCAAGAAACAGAGCGGAGCGTGCTGAGTTCGTTAGGGGTAGCTATGAGCGGTATACAGAAGCTGATCGGAGAGTATGCATCACTGGAAGAAGATGGACTGTTGCCAGAAATGGCAGCGGAAGAAATCATGCAGATCAATGCAGAAAGCGTGGATCAGTACGAAGCAATCCAGAAAGCCTTCCGGCTTGGAATGGAGAAAGCGAAGTCAGAGAATGTTGTAGAACATCCGGTATATGGATCAGAGGACATGGAAGAGTTGAGACAGTGCGTTTTGATCGATCTGGAAGATTGCATGACAAAAGACCGGGAGACCGGAGAAAAGGGAGAAGCTCTTTGCATGACGTTCCAGAACGAAGAAGGGAAGTATATTATTATCAAGCACACTATAACAAACTTATTTTTCATCTTTAAGGCGTAATAAAAGAGGTCTTGGAATAAAGGAATCTGACGTATTTTCCATCAAATTGTTTTATCCTGAGACCTCTTGTGTTATCATATGGTTTTGTAACCATGAAATTAAGAAAGCAGAAACCTCCCCTACCAAAGTTTAGTTTCTGCCTTCACCTAAACATAGCTCTCGCTACATTCATACATACCTATGATAACAGTTAAAACAGAAAACTACAACCTTATTTCTCAGGATTTTTACAATAAAACAATAGATTCCCTTGATCTGAACCTTATTTCATGTGTCTGCGGTCACTCCGGCTGTCTCATCCGTCATGGCTCTTATAAACGCAGCATCCAGCTTGCTGACAGGATCCTCTCCCTTTCCGTTGTTCGTGTGTACTGCAAAATCTGCGGACATACCCATGCATTACTGCTTTCATCCATGGTCCCGTATTCCCAGATCCCCCTGGCCCTGCACGTCCGTCTGATTCAGCTATTGCAACAGAATCCAGAGCAATTCAGATTAGAAAGAGTGGAACGGGTGAAGGGTACTATTGTGTCTAAAGAATATTTCTTTCCAAAAAGATTCGTTACAATTCGGTCAAGAGATATTAAGCGAGAATTAACAGAAGAACAGCGGAAAGAAATTGCAGAACGGCTCAAGAAGTTATCATAAAATCAATTCTGCGCTTTAAAACTCCATACAGGATAGAGGAAATTATAGTTTAAATCTATTCAGTGAGGAAAATGTTAGGGTAAAGGGGTAAAATTGATTTTTCATTGAAATACTACAGTAAATACAGACCGTTAGAAAATGGGATGCATTGGCAGCAGAGGAATTGAAAGCAAGTTGAGAATATGCTATAATCTCGGCATGGGAAACCAAAGCCGGGCGGCTTACCCTCTTTTACGGAGGGGCAACCCTCCAGACGAAAGAAAGGAGGGCGATGCCAATGTGTGTTACATATACTGATCTGATTCAGTTGTTAATATTCATTGTTGCCCTTGTTAGTCTTTGTTATGAGATTTTCAAGGATAAACGAAAATAGCCGCCATTACTGCGAATAATGACGGCTGTTTGTAAAAACAGTTTCTAAATTTTCGGGGTAAGCCGCTTGCGGTTTTCCTTTTTATATCTTCAATATAGCACATCTGTATCAATTCTGCAAGATAATAGGTTACATTTTACAGTCCCTAACCCGGATAAACCGGAAAAGTTATTTTTATTTTCTACCCCTTGTGTTATTCTAAAGAAAAAGGGGGTTTTTATATGTTACTCACTGATAAATACGCTGATAAAATTCATGGCATCATTACCTGTTATGACCGCATGATCATTCAGGGATATATCCCAAACTGGAGCCATGCGGAAGCAATGACTGCCTATATGAAACTCAACGGTATCCGTATTTTTGATTATCCCACCAGTTTCTCCCAGCCCCTTACGGAACAGGTCCGTCAGAATGCGGAAAAGATTGCTCACGAAAATGGAATGGAAATTGAGTTCATCCGAAAACTCCATGCTTTTCGAAAAGATGACCGCATCCAGAACATCATTGCCGAAACCGGAAAAACGGAAGGTCTGATCCATATCTTTTCTGCTATGGAATGCTGTAATACCTACAGGCCCTGGCATGATAAAACAACTGGGAAGACCTTCCTGAAGTTTGACCAGAGCAAGTGTCTTCATTACTATTTCTATTTTATCGACAGGGAACTTGGCCTTTGCTATCTTCGTGTCCCTACATGGCCGCCTTTCCGTCTTCAGTTTTACATGAACGGTCATAACCTGCTCGCCTATAAGCTTGACAAAAAACAGCTTTCTTACCGAATGCAGGACAACGCGTTCCTTGAAATCTCCGATATTGAAACTGCTCAGAAACTTTCTGACCGTATCAACCCGCAAGGGCTCCATAAAGTTCTCGATGTCTTTGCCAGACGCTACAGTCCCGTTCCGGAATCTCTCGGGCTGGGTTATACCTGGACGGTTCAGCAGATCGAATGTGCCACGGATATCATGTTCCGTAAGCCGGAATACCTGGCACCAATCTATGATGAAATCATCCACACTGCGATATATACTGTGAAGCCTGACAACATCGCCACTTTCCTTGGACAGCGAATCACTTATAACTGTACCAAAGAGATTGGCACAAACTATAATCAGCGCATCCTCGGAACGAGGATCAAGCACCACATGGGTGATGTGTCCATAAAAATGTATGACAAGTTTGGCTGTGTACTGCGAATTGAAAGCACCTGCAATGATATCAGTACGTTCCGTGTGGAGCGGGAAGTTCAGCATAGGGATGGAACATCCGATATTCGGAAAGCCCCTTTAAAAAAGAGTATTTACAGCTTATATCAGTTATTCACAATCCTGAAATCTGCGAATTACAGATACCTTGAATTTATCTCATCCTTTGATGATCACAGCAGCGGCAGGAAGAAATTGGATGAAGTCAGTCATTCCCGGAGGGAAAAGGAACGAACCTATCGCGGATTCAACTTTTTTGATTCCCGTGATCTGTCTGTACTGGAAGCCATCAGCAAAGGGGAATACATGACATTCGGGATACAAGGAAAACAGATCCGCCAGCATCTTCCGAAAATCACTCCGTCTGCCATGACAAGGATCTTTAAACGTCTGAAAGTCCATGGACTGATTGAAAAAATCCCAGGATCCTATAAATATTTGATAACGGCTCTTGGAAAAGAGATCATAGCTGCTGGTTTATCGATAAAAAACCTTATCCTTGTTCCGGCGCTTACATCTTGATTTTCCTGATGCCGAAATTTTGCCATTTTGCGTAGAAAATCATTTATAAGTGGCCTAAAACACGGAAAGGAGAATGATATAATGGGAAATAGCGAAAGCAAAACTGAATACAACATTAACTATGCTAAAACAAAACTCAAACGCATCCCTCTTGATGTACAAAAAGAGAAATATGAAGAAATCAAAGCTGCTGCCGAAGAAACTGCTGATGTCATAAATGCGTGAACTGCTGTGCCGTTTGCTGCAAGTGCGCTACCTGCATTAAAGCCAAACCAACCGAACCAAAGCAATGCCGCACCGAGAAGTACGAATGGAATATTGTGTGGCTTATATGCACTTCTCTCATAATCTCTTCTCTTGCCAAGAATAATTGCAAGAACAAGACCTGTAATACCTGAGCTGATATGTACAACATTACCACCAGCAAAGTCTACGGAATCGAGGTAAAGACCTGTACCGAAAAGTCCTCCGTCAGTTCCTGCTCCGAGGAAACCGCCACCCCATACCATATGTGCGAGCGGATAGTAAACAACGATTGACCAAAGGCAGATAAATGGAACAAGTGCCTTGAATTTCATTCTGCCCGCAATAGCACCAGTTATAAGAGCAGGTGTGATGACCGCAAACATCATTTGGAAACCTGCGAAAAGTGCATCAGGAATTTCAAGTCCTCTTGTGCTTTCTGAAATGCTTACATTATTAAAACCGAGGAAGTCGAAGCCTCCGATAACTCCACCAACATCACTTCCGAAAGAAAGCGAGTAACCAAACAAAATCCACATAACTATTGCCGTACCTGCAATAAACATAGTTGCAAACATTGTGTTAAGGACATTTTTTCTTCTTACAAGACCTCCATAGAAAAATGCGAGTGCTGGGGTCATCAGGAAAACCAGTGCGGAACATATGATTATAAAGCTGACACTTCCGCTGTTCATAAAACATCTCTCCTCAAAATAAATTTTAGAAAATAAAAAAGGCGTCGGAAATAAATCCGACGCCTTCGTCTATATTTTGTATTATAGCACTACTGGATTATTTTGTCAACACTTTTTTTAATAGTTTTTTTAAAAAACAGTATTTTATAGGAAGACTTATGGCATAATATAAGTAGAATTTTTATTTTAGGAGTAACAACAATGGAAAAACTTATTAAAAATATAGATAAATCTGAAATCATCAGACTTGCAGACAAAGTTGCATATGAATGTGGCAAAGTAGCAAGCCTTACCCTTGCACAAAGACCTGGTATTGGTATAACAGTTATGGCTTTTGACGAAAATACGGACATAAGCACACACACTGCTTTAGGTGATGCTTTGGTCTATATTTTTGAAGGTAAGGCAAGCATTACTATAAACAATAAGGAATATATTCTTAAAGCTGGCGAATCTGTCGTTATGCCTTGTGGTGTACCACACTCTGTAAAGGCTGTAACAAAATTCAAAATGCTTCTTGCTGTCGTAAAATAGTTTTAATAAATACACAGCTAAAACAAGTTCTTTTAAACAAGAAGCTTGTTTTATTATATAAAAAATTGGTGATAACCAAAGTCATCACCAATCTAAGGAGTTTATTATGCACTAAGCCAATAACCTCTGCCCTCTACAGTAGAACCATCTGCATTATTAGTAGCCATATAGCTTGCACCATCGTAATTCATATAAAGCTTAATTCCTACACCAGCATTTACAGACTTATCTGTTATAAGTTCATAATAATCTGAACCATCATAAGAATCTATTAATCTCAAGCTTGTGTTCCAAATTCCACCTGTAAAATACATCAAACGGTCGGAGAATAGCTTTTCACCTTGGTCATTTCTTGTAACCTCAAGAGTAACAGCATATGTATCTGTGCCAGCTGGAAGTTTAATTGTAAAATTAAATCTTCCATCATCCATCTTATAACGGTTTGTGCAATCAATGATAGAATGATTTTCTACAAAGGTATAATTGTCCGAATTTGATGCTTGTAAGGTAGTTGCATTGTCTGTTGCAGCAACACTCATAGATGCCACGGGAACTGCAAGGAGTGTTGCTGCTGTCATTGCAATAGCTAAGGTTTGTTTGATTGTTTTTTTCATAGAATATCCTTCTTTCTTAAATTTTATGATTGAATTCTAACTCAACAATACATAAAATATCATAATGTGTTGAATTTTACACAATTATAATTGAATTTAGAAACTTTTATGTAGATGCTTATTGATTTACTTTCATCTAATCCTTGTCTTACAACAAGTTTTGCAAAAAGCCATTTTTCTCTAATAAGCTTATCCTATCCTCTTTCTCAAATGTAACGATTTTAGTAAGTCAGATAACAATTATCTATATCCGCTTAGAATCCTTCAAAATCATATCCAACCTATACAAAGTCACCTTTGGAAAGCTTTATTTCTGCATACTTCATCGAAGTAGATGATTTATAGCTTATTGGCTGATGTTTGGAAAGCATTTCAGAAAAACGAAATCAGCTTGTTGTTTAAAATTTAATTCTCTATCTTAGATAGTCTTTTTTATACTGTCTATATAATTTTAGCAGTGCAAATTATAAATTTCCAAATTAAAAAACAATGCTTTCGCAATAAATACGAAAGCATTGTCCAAAAATTCATAGAAATATTTTTTATATTGCTATTAATTCTTTTCTTTTAATTCATTGATGTCAGCCTTGAAATCAGACATTATCTCTTTAGTTTCATCAATTTCATCATTCCAAACTTTGCTTCCTAAATCAGACCAAAATTTGTATACATCGGAGCCAAAGCTTGACCATTGCTTATAGACATCTGAACCAGTGTTTGACCACCACTTATATTCCTGTGTTTGTAGCTTTGATAATTCAGCGTATGGAACACTATCATAAGCATCTGTTAAAATGCCATCATAGAAATCCTTATACATATCACTTAATATTCCATCATATACTCCATCATAAATGCTTTCACCGCCATCATCATATATGATTTTATATAACTTATCAAGTTCTTCGTATTTTTCATCATTAGAAGTATTTGATGATAGAATTTTATCAGCATAATCTAAGGCATACTCTCTCATTCTAATACACAAGCTTTTATGAGTTTCATTAATATTATCATAGAAAGCTTTTATCTTATCAGCATTTTTAGAATATTTATCGTATGTATCAATATCTGCTTTCAGCTGTTTATAGTCTTTTTCAAGAGATTCAATCGTGTCTTTAATATCCTTTTTTACAGATTCTTTAAACTCTTTGCTTAAATCTTTAGATGTAGCATTATCTGCACTGCTTTCAGATTTTGTTTCCTTGCTTGATTCTTCAGAAACGATACTATTTGAACTACTCTCGTTTGATGTCGATTCATCTATTTCGCTTGATTCCTCAGAAACAGTACTATTTGAACCGCTCTCAGCTTCCTTTGATGCTTCACTGCTTGAGAAACTACTCTTATCTGATATAGATGATTGACTATTGGAATTTTTTCCTCCGCAAGCTGTCAATGATAATGCCAACATTGCAATAAGGATAAGTGATACTATTTTTTTCATTTTGATTCCTCCATTTGTTCTAAATTTTTATTTTGATTAATTTTTATTAATAACATAATAATAGCACCTACAAACACTATAGCTACTCCAAAGTAACAAAAATATTGTGCCATTCCACAGTCATATCTGCTACTTGGAAGTACACCTCTGTCATTAAAATCCCATTTTAATAAAAGAAATGTTGCCAAAGACAAAACATTGAATATCATTATTGCTATCGGTTTTTTCAATAATGAGAAAATCGCTGACAATAAAGCAAAAATTGCAAAAGCAGAAATCATAACCACACAGGTAATACTTACAGCTTGTGCATTTTGTGCAGCAGCAGTTGAAGAATAAATCTTACCAAATTCAAATAATGAAATATTCACAGCGTCTTTGTTTGTCATTCCAATTTCTTCTGCATACATTGTATCAGGAAATTTTTCAAGTTGCTCTCTATATTTTTCCGTAGCTGATGCAAAGGGCAGAAATAATGTTGCGATTAACATTATCGAACCGATTAACGCAATTATACAAGAAATCAAGCGTTTATCCATTTTAAAACCAGCTTTCTTTACTTCAATTTTTTCTGACATAGACTTTTCCCCCTAAAATAATTTTGTAATGATAGAAATTAGTTCTTTATTTGGCACAGATATTCATAAAACAACTTGCTTTATATGATTTTTAATATGAATCATCTGCACCGTAAATTTTCCCATAATTTACACACCCCCTTATTTTTAAAAATTTTATCTATTAATACTTTAACCGCCTTTATTTTAACATATGAATATTTGAAATTGGTTTTGTGACTGCAAAAGAAAAACAGCACTTAGAAATATCCTTCTAAATGCTGTGAATTTATTTGTTTTTTATAGCTCTTTAATATCAGTAAATAAGCCAATATCCTTATATTTCTCATTTGCCTTTTTTATTATTTTTATAGTTTCAGAATATTTTTCTTTATTGTCTGTAAAGTAGTATACATCTACTAAATATGTATATAGCTCCATTTTCTTTCGGATAAATGGAATAATCTCATCATTCTCCTCACATAATTTTATTCCAAAAAGCAAACATTTTTCCGCTTTCTTTTCTTGTCCAGATTCAAGTGAAATATTCGCACTTGGAATAATTATATTATCAATGAAATCCAAGTCATTTTCACAAATCGCACTTTCTATCTCATAAGCCTTATGAATATACTTAGAAACTATTTTTCCATTTGGCTCAACATAAGTATAATACCAAGCACAAGTCAGATAGTAGCCACAACCAAGCTCAGTATATTCATAGGCTTCTTTTTTTATTATATCATCTACTTTATTAAGCAACCAATCAATTCTGAATTTCATTTTCGGATTACTTCTTATCAGTATATTTGCCTTACATCTTAAATACTCAGCAAGAAGCTTTTTTCCATCTTGATGATAAGATTTTTTCATATACCTGATTGCCTTATCAAGATTTTTCATCAGCAAAGACAATACTTTTGCATCCTCTTTATTTCTTGTATCATACCACCCCTCAAGCTTATAATCATAATAACCCACTAAAAGATAGTAATATTGCCCTTTTATGTGGTCATCAGAAAATGCATTTATAACATCTTCTGCACTAATAATACATTCATATGCTTTATCTAAATCACGCTGTTCCTCATAAATTTCAGAAATAAACTCATATAATTTGATTACTGCATTGCCATTCAAATCGCCACGATTTTTTATCAGCTCTATGGCATTATTGAGTATATAGCTTTCCCTATAACGAGGCATTGCAGATAATACTTCAAAAAATAATTCCCTATATGGATTTTGACTTGCAAGTTCTTTATCTTTCTTACAACATTCCAAAAATTCTTCACACAAATGCAAAGCCTTTCTTTTGTCTTCCTTTAGCACCTTTTTTAGCTCTATCATAATATAAGCTGAAGCTTTTCTGAATGTATCAGTAATTTTCCAACCTTTAACAGCCTCAGCAATAACTGGGTGCATTACAATTTTATAATTATTTATGGAAATCCAGCCGTCTGTTGTCAATTCATTTATCACATCTTTTGTTCTAAGCCCATATACAGAAGCAAATAATTTTACCTCTATTCCCTCTATACCAAAAAATGATATTCCCTTTAGAACAGATTTTTTATATTCTGTTATTTGCGATGAAATAAATAGTGTATCTATAATATTCCTTATCGTATCGGTATAAGCTATAAAATCTCTTGTATATGGTACTTTTTCAGGTGCAATTTCTGAAAAACCATTTTTCTCCATCAATTTTTCAGCTTCTGATATAGAAAGAAAGCTATTTGCAATCTGTTTGGCAATCAATTCAAGCACTAAGGTATGCCCTTGAACCTTTTCTATAATACAGTCTATCATAGGATATTCATAAGGCTCAATAGTTCGTCTTAGGTAACTCTCAAACATAGAATACATATCACTTTTTTCCTGTATTGCTTCTATATTAAGGCAAAAGTATTCGCCTTTAAGTATGTCCTTACGGGTAATGATTATAATTTTCCAGCCAAGCTTTAATAATTCTTCTACACCACTGAAATTATCTCCAATAAAATTATCAATAATTAAGATAACCTTTTGATTATGTGTTAATTTACGGGCAATAGCCAACTTTCTGATAAAATATTCATCTGGTTCTTCCTGAGGGCTTTGCATTACTGCATTGATAACAAACTGCCTATCATCAGCAATTGTTTCCTTTAAGGAATGATAAAATTTCAAAGAAATCACAGTATCAAATTTCTGAGCATTATTCGCTAGATAACTTTGTATCAAGGAGCTTTTTCCAATGCCTCCCATTCCTGTAACAAAAAGCAGGCTTTGTCCTGTATTTTCAATCCACTCATTAAGTTTTTGAAGCTCTTTCTCTCTGCCTATAATCGCTTTTGTATAAGATGCATAATAATTGAGAATATATGGAATTGCTGTATCAGCCAGCTTTTCTATTTCTTCAAGCTTTCTGATTACTTGCTGCATATCTTGGTATCTATCCAAATAAAAATTAGCTAATGTATGATGAAAAAAGTCCGTCAATTCATAATACATCTTATCCTGAAATGTTTTTGCAGCATATTTAGATTGTTCATAGCTATATTCAGCATATATCCCACAATCTAAAGCTGTTGGAATAGTTCCGAATACAAGATAAAATAAAATTGCACCTACTGCATATATATCTGTATGCTTTCCAACCTTCCTTAGCTTTCCAGTTTGTAATTCTAAAGCCGAAAAACCTTTAGTGTGAGATATTTTATATTCACAATCTTCTGCCCCATTTTTAAATGCAGTTATCGGCACAAGAGAATCAAAGTCAAATAATTGTACAACTTCTTTCGTTCCAGTCAACAAAAAGATATTGTCTGGTTTTAGGTCTAAATATAGATAACCTTTACGATGAACTTTCATAATCACCTTAGCTGTACTTTTCACAACTGCAATACAATCTTTAAGCGATATGAACTTACTATGCGAAAGAGTTTCTCCCTCCTGATAGTTAGTAACAACATAAATGGTGTTATTAAGCTCATAAATATCCACTGTATTTGATGTAAAATTCGTCAAACCACTTGTGCTAAACAGCTCATTTCCCAAATCAAACGCATGACACATTTCAGCCTTGCGTTTTTCAAAACTATCCCTATCACTTTCATTAGGGAATAGAAAATTATTTTCACATCTTTCAATATCAAGAGCAAAAGGATAACATTCCTTTATTCTAACAGATTTTTTTACTCCTGAATTATTTACATAAGAGGCATCATATACAATACAAGCCGCCCCTCTTGCAAGCTCTTTTTGAATAGTATATACACAAACTCCATTTGAAGAATTATAAAATCTAAGTTCTGTTTTATCTTTTAATGCAACTCTTGTATCCATAGTTTCACATCTCCATTGATATTTCTACTTAGATTTTACAATGCTTTTTTCGTCAAATGGTTTTTTGAGTGCAAGCCACACTATCAGAAGAAGCCCTCAACTCATCTTCTTTTATTATATAAAGCTCTCTCATAAAATAGCGAAATGTTTCCATTGGATATTCATCTTGCATAGCAAAGAGAAAAATCCAATCATAAGGATTTCCAGCATATAAGGTAGGATAACCTGCATCTATAAGGTATCTGTTTATTTCTGCATAGCATCTTTCATTGTCGTCATCATCAGCACAATAAACTTTAACATTATTTTTTAATAAGCGTTTTGTCCAATATTCATAAAAGACCAACAAAATAATGGTTTTGCGTACTAGCTCATTAGATTTATGTTCTCCTCTTAGTATAGCCTCCAAGCCTTGCCTGTCTGGAAATGAATCTTCTGCCAAAGGGTGCAATAAATCATTGTTTTTCAAAATGGGTTTTAAAGTTCTATCAGTATCAAGAACAAATAAAGGAGAATTATCATAATCAAAATCATACAATCCCAGTATTTGAAGATAAATATCCCATACAGAACGCTTTTTTGATTCTGTCTTATCACCATTATTTATAAGATTAGGAAATAATAAAGCCTTTTCCCTTTCTGCTAAACCCTTAGATTTTTTAATTTCATTCCATATTTTCATTATGTATTTATAAGCTGTTGCATTATTATATCCGAACTGTTCCAGATTATTATTAAAAAATTGTATCAGTTCTTCCTTAGATTTAAACCTATTTATCTCTTTAATAATCGACTCAGTAAATAGCACCTCATCATTAAAATCGACTTTTCCCTTTATATCACTTGGTGCCTTTTCAAGCAAATCTATTGTTTCAGCATAGCTCAATTCATTACTAATCGCATAATAGTAAATTGCTTCCTCAATATAATGGCAATCAAAGCCTCTCTGTAAGCATACTGTTCTGAAAAATTCCTCGCTTTCCTTTAAATCAAGTTTAAAAGCAAAACAAAATTGAAAAGCAATTTTTCTTTTTTCAATTCTCTTTTTCTCTGTAAACCATTTCTTTATATTTCTTGGCAAGGGTAAAATATCCGCTTTCTGAAATTTATCCTTAATAAACTCAACCTTTTCATCAATATTCAATATATCTCCGATAAATCCCTTATTAATTATAAAAGTATCCAAAGTTTCATCAAAATCACGAAAAGATTTAGCGACAGAAAGTAGTTCTTCTGTATAGTTATCATCTTCTGGTGAAATTTCATACTTTATATTTTCAAGTTGTTCAGTATACTTTTCCATTTTCCTTACTCCTATTATTTAAATTTACTTATATATTAAGTTTGTACCTTTATCGTTCAGAATATAGAATTTATAAATTATAATAATATTATACATATAAATAATAATGGTCGTATACATACAGATCACGGCGAACAGAATCATAAAAACTTTGATGCCGGAGCTGATATTTCGTTTAAATAATGGAAAAATCATAGACCTTCCTCCTCATCGTAAAAATGTAAGAATAATTCTTCCAGACTCTGGGTCTTTATGTCTATGTCGATGGGATTTGCTGCGGCAATCTTTTGGAGGATTTGGGCGGGTGCGCCGTTCACCAGAAGATTTACACGGTTTTCAAAGAAATCTTTGACCGGGAGGGTTTTGTCCGAAGCAAACCGGGCAGCGGCTTCGCTGTCAGCAAAGGTCACAGTATAGGTTTTTTTTTTCTTTTCTGCAAGAGAATTCATATTTTCAATGGCAACAAGTTTTCCTTTTCGAATAATTGCCGTGCGGTCGCAGGATTTTTCAACTTCTTCAAAAATATGGGAGGACAAAAGGACGGTCGCTCCCTTCTTTTTAAAGTCCAGCACGAGGTCAATGAAGCGTTTCTGCATCAACGGGTCCAGTCCGCTGGTCGGTTCA
>OHCC01000482.1_pt1 | contig 29139 bp, 29 predicted proteins | sample 1577521 | NCBI WGS metagenome assembly OHCC01 (sample SAMEA3879533, study PRJEB24766) | human gut metagenome | biome: human-associated habitat; feature: feces | place: USA | collected 1985/1987
GTGCGGGATGTGCCTGACCAGCCAGTCGACCGTGTCGTAGCTGTCGGTCGTCTCGTCGGTCTCACCGCTGCCGGCGGGCCGGACATGCTCGAAGTCGCCCTCGCTCATATAGCGCCCCCGGACATCCTGCATGACGATGATATAGCCGCGGTCGACGTAGCTGCGCAGATAGCCTTTCTCAAACCCCTGCGGGAAGCGTCCAGCACCATAGGGCCCGCAGCCGTAAGGCGTACGAAAAATGATGACGGGGGCTTCGCCGGGCGCCTTGGGCGTATAGACCGCCGTGTAGAGGGCTACGCTGTCGCGCATGGCGATGCGGTACTCGGCCTTGTCGTACAGTTCGGCGACGGGCTGCCCGGCAAAGGCCGCAACAGCGGCGAGCAGGCCGGCCCACAGGAGCGCGAAAAATCCACGGATTTTCATGGCAGGAAGGTTGGGTTCGTTTGCGAAAGTTAGGCTTTTTTCCGCAGATACCCAAAAACCGCCGGACAAAGGGGACAGGAACGGCGAAAATACGCATCCATTTCCCGGTACCGGGAAATACGGCCGGGCTGCCGCTGTTCCAGTTATCAGACGCCAGGCGGGTTGTCCGTACTGCGGAGCGGCCCGTAATCCGGGCGGAAAGCATACGGATTCCGGGATTGCGACCGCCCGCCATATGCGACGGGAACTTCCGGCAAAAGTTGCAATCCCGCAAAAATAAACGTACTTTTGCAGGCGGTCAATTCCGCAAAAACGATATGCTCAGAGCAGGACGCACCCAGAAACTCACCGTAAGCCGTGTTTCGGAATACGGATTATACCTCACCGACGAGGAGCAGAACGAGGTTCTGCTGCCCAACCGTTATATCTCCCTCGCCGACAAACCCGGCGACGAAAAGGAGGTTTTCGTCTACCACGATTCGGAAGACCGCCTCGTGGCGACTACCGAAACGCCGCTGCTCCGCGCCGGGGAGGCGGGTTACCTGCGCGTGGTGGACAAGACCGTGCACGGGGCATTCCTCGACTGGGGACTGCATGGCAAAGACCTCTTCCTGCCCAACCGCAACCAGCAGGGCGGCATCCTCGCGGGACGGAGTTACATCGTATACCTCTATGAAGACAGCATCACGGGGCGCTGCGTGGCGACCACCAAGCTCAAGGGCTTCATCAACAACGACCTGGTCACGGTGGAACCGCGCCAGGAGGTAGACCTGCTGGTCGCCTCGGAAAGCCCGATCGGCTACCGCGTGATCGTCAATAACCGCCATTGGGGCATGCTATACCGCAACCAGGTATTCCGCCCCGTAGCCATCGGCGACCGCATGAAGGGCTACGTCCGCAAAATCACCGAGGACAACCGCATCGACGTAAGCCTCCAACAGGAAGGATATGCGCAGGTCAAGGATTCGGCAGAGGTTTTGCTGCAACTGGTGATCGGCAACGGCGGGCACTTGCCGTTGAACGACGACAGTTCCCCGGAGGAGGTGAAACGCCTTACGGAGATGAGCAAAAAGGTCTTCAAACGCTCGCTGGGCGTGCTGATGAAACGCGGCGCGGTCGAAGTGGGCGAAGACGGGATAAAAGTCAAACGGCAATAATGGGTAAAATGAACACGGCGGAACGGGTTTCGCGCGAGATGTCCGACAATTTCGTCTTCCAGCGGTCGCTGCTGGCTTACCATGCCGCGGCGCAGCGCATCGGCGGCGACGTATTGGAGATCGGCACGGGGGCGGGTTACGGTATCGAGGTGGTGGCACCCCATGCACGGAGTTTCATCACGGTGGACAAATTCGCCCCGGCAGCGGAGCTTACGCGGCATCCGCATGTCGAATTCCACCAGGCCGTAGTGCCGCCGCTGGCATTCGCGGCCAACAGTTTCGATTTCGTGATCTCGTTCCAGGTGATCGAGCATATAAAGCAGGACGTCGAATTGGTGCGCGAAGTGAAACGGGTACTTAAACCGGGCGGCAAGTTCATCGTGACAACCCCCAATGCACCGATGTCGCTCACCCGCAACCCATGGCACGTACGGGAATATACGGCGGAACAGCTGCAAAACCTGCTGGAGCATGAATTCCGCTCGGTCGAAGCCCTCGGAGTCGCAGGCAACGGGAAAGTCATGGCCTACTACGAACAGAACCGCCGCAGCGTGGCACGCATCACGCGCTTCGACATCCTGGATCTCCAGCACCGCCTGCCCCGCCGCCTGCTCCAGCTACCCTACGACATCCTGAACCGGATCAACCGCCGGAAGCTGCTGAAGGCAAATACCGACCTCACGTCCTCGATCCGGATGGAGGATTACCGCATCTGCCCGGTGTCGGACGATTGTTTCGACCTGTTTTACGTGGCCGAAAAATAGCCGCTGAGCACCCTCGGATTACAATCGGTTTACTATAAAAAAGAGCAAGCAGCCTCATGCGGGGCTGCTTGCTCTTTTTAACGGCTCGTCCGAGCGCTCGTCATGTTTAATATTCCTCTTCGTTGAAGAAGTGTGTATATTCTGATTATCAGTGTATTACTTCGTAATCAATAAATTTTATACAAACAAACTACACCATCTGAGACGGTCTGACACCATTGACAAACATATTGGACAAACAAACATCAAAATAAGCTATTTATTTTAAGTAAGGAGATTTTTCGTTCTTTTACTACATCATTATTTTGTATTTCTCCGATTAAAAGAGATGATGTCTTTATATGATGAGAATTTGAAATTTCCACCTGTTCATCATTAAAATTCGCATAACAATATGCACACTTATGACAACAGGTATTATATGCTCCAATATCAATACTCTCAACACAACCGCATTCTTTACGCTGATTTTTATCTTTCGATGTTTTAATACTATAATTACATATTTGTTCTATCAGTAGCGGATCTATGCAATGACCATGCTCAATGCCCTGTTCTTCCAGGTGGATTTTCTCAGAACAGCTAACAATTTTAATATTGTACATATTCGCAATTTGCACGAAAGATTCTGCCAAATATCTCATTTCATCTTCTGACGGTTCATTTATATTGATGGGCTTTGTATTTGTTATGGTTTTTTTGTATAAATCCACAAAACTTATAACACATCGGTTTGTATAGCCATTTAACCGCTTGGCTAGCTCATTAAAATATTTAATATGATAATTGACATCGATTTTATTTGTCAGTAGGATTGGATCATAACGCCAAATAACTTTTTCTGGCCCGATTTTCATCGACAACGCCTGAAAGGTGGCTATAACCTCCGATTTTTGGGGGACATAATGCTCTATCTGTTTATCGTATGGATTAATGGTGAATTGAAAATAATAATTATAACCACTCAATTCATCCAATCTATCAAGCATTTTCTTCGGATTTTTTGTCCAAAAGACAATGCAATCAACTACATCAGGAGAGATTTTTATACGACTTATCTGATGAATATTCATAGGATTGCGTACATCTACAAAACCGGCTTGCAATCGGTTAAAGAACCAATCACTGTAAAAAGCAGGTATATCGGTACGTCGCGAGACTGACAGTATCATTGTATTTTTACAAATATTTGTTTTGAGCCACAGGTTTCTACATTTCTCATATAATTATTGCCTTGCAAAACAGGTAATAAATTGTAGTTTGATTCATACATCCTCCAATTTTCATTTCCGCGATAAGGGTCTCCATTGAAATAAAAATATTTATCATGGACAGTCTTTTCTCGCAGCCTCAAGTTCTGTATGACTAGTTTCATCAGTTGAACTCCAGAATTGATAGATACATCACCGTAAAAGTTAATATCGTTAAAAAAGATAAAGTTAATTTTATTGGCAATAATGAAGTCAGTAAGACAATCAGCGAAGTGTTGTCTTTCTTCAGCCGTTTTATATTTTACAACATCCGATAATACATAGTTCAAAACAAGGATAGTTATACCCTCATTATTAAATCCCTCAAAATCACGGAAGATATCTGTTGTATGGAACTCAATATTATATCCCAATGCAGACAAATGTCGTTTGCTCATTTCTTGAATTGGCCTCCAAATATTATTCATATCGTAACCCTTATAGTTAATTTGTGTGCGATATTGACGAGACCGAAGCGATTTGATGATTCCATAAAGTTCAGAGCCAGGACCACATCCTAAAGAAACTACATTTAAAGAAGTAATTCTAGAAAAATTATACCTGTTAATAAAGTGCGTTATCTCTGATGCAAATCTATTGAAGAATCGAAGTACATAGCAATAAGTTATTCTCTCACAGCAATAATGAAAGGACGGGCATCCTCTCTGAATATGATGCAAGCATTCACTGCAATCTCCTTTATTACAGCCATGTTGCTGACAATAATGATTAATCGAGCATGCGCAGCCGTCTGAGGGCATTGCATTAATTTGTGCCAAACATTCTTTTTGTAAATTAATAAATTCTTGCATAAGTTCTTTTATCTGTCTTGACGTGTCAAAGATAATCATTTTATAGATTACAAATTGATATATTAATCATTTTCTTGTGGCTAGCAGATATAAATATCCCATTGGGTCAAGAAAATCAAAATAATCTGTATCTTTGTAGAAGATTGAAGGAATAATTATGGAACGGAAACTTCTTAACCGTATTAAAGTCGTCCTTGCGGAGAAAAATAAATCTAACAAGTGGTTAGCCGAACAGTTGGATAAAGACCCTGCAATGGTTTCCAAGTGGGTAACAAACACAAATCAACCTAATATTGAAACACTTATCCAAATTTCCAAAGCATTGGATGTGAGTGTAAATGAACTATTGAGAACTGAATAACAAAAGAGCAAAAGAATTATGGCAAAGAAGAATATCATCATATTTGATTCACTTGTTGCAGATGTCCGTTCCATTATTGAAGAGGGCCGTCAGCGTGCTTTTGCAACAGCCGGACAGGTCGCCATTCTAACCTACTGGAATATTGGTCGCCGTATTGTGGAAGAAGAACAGCAAGGTAATGCCCGTGCTGACTATGGCAAGGGGCTTATCCCTGCCCTTGCAGATAGACTTACGGCTGAATATGGCTCCGGATATGGCCGGCGCAATTTGGCATATTATCGCAAATTCTATTTGGAGTTCAGCGATTTGGAGATTTTGCACACGCGTGTGCAAAATCTGAATTGGTCGCATATCCGCCGTATTCTCTCTGTAAGCAATCCAGAAGCACGTGAATGGTATCTCAAGACAGCCGCAGATGATATGTGGAGTGTCAAGACACTTGACCGCAATATTTCTACACAATATTATGAGCGAAGACTTGCCGCACAGCGCGAAGATACGGCTATTCCCGCACCTCGGAGTGAATCCGACCCGCTGGAATATATTAAGAATCCTATGGTAGCGGAGTTCATGGGCTTTCATCGGGACAACAACTACTCGGAATCTCAATTAGAACAGGCTCTTGTCGATAATCTTGAAAAATTCATTCTGGAACTCGGCCGAGGTTTTGCGTTTGTGGAAAGGCAGCAGCATATAATTACCGATACCGCCGATTTTTATATAGATCTGGTGTTTTATAACTTTAAGATGAAGCGGTTTGTGATATTTGAGTTAAAGACGCACAAATTGACTCATCAGGATATCGGGCAGTTGGATATGTATGTGCGTATGTATGACGACTTGGTAAAAGGTGCTGATGACGCGCCGACCGTAGGAGTTCTGCTGTGTACTGATACCGACAGCACGATTGCTCGATACTCGGTTCTTCACGACAACGAACAACTCTATGCTGCAAAGTATATGACCTATATGCCAACCGAAGAGGAGTTGCGTAACGAGATTGAACAACAGAAAAGATTCTTTTTGGAGCAGCACGGAACCGACAATCAAGAATAAGAAGCATCGAAAATAGAGACATTTATGACTAGCGAACAGAATAACATCCACTCTCATTTCTTCACGAATAGAGACGGTAATACACTAATCAAAGAATTTGAAGGCGTATTGCTTCATAATCCACATATTCGCAATCTCGATGCTGTTGTTGGCTTCCTTCGAGCATCCGGATACTTCTCTTTGCGCCCATTTCTTGATAATATTGGGAAAGTGCGTGTCCTGATAGGTATCGATGTCGATAAATATATAGCGCAAGCTGCGAGATCCGGAAAATTATTTTTTGGTGCCGAGGAGGATGTGAAAGAGGATTGTCTGCGGAAAATACGTGCTGACATTGGATCCTCTAACTATAAAAAAGAGATTGAAGAAGGAATGTTTCAAATGGTGCAGGACCTTCTTGATGGCAAGTTAGAACTTCGTGCTCATCCATCAAAGAGGATTCATGCCAAAATATATGTACTTTATCCCGACGATTTTAATCAATACACACAAGGATTGGCCATTACGGGCTCGAGCAATCTTTCTGGTAACGGATTAGGAATTTCCCAAGAACGTCAATATGAGTTCAATGTAAAAATGGACAGATATGATGACGTTAAATTTGCCAAAGACGAATTTGAACAGTTATGGAAGGAGGCGGAAGGTTGTGAAATAACAGCAGAAGACGTAAAAAACGCTCTTGACCGAACTTATCTTAAAGGAGATGTTACTCCATACGACCTTTATATAAAAATGCTCATGGAGTACTTCTTAGACCGTGTTATGGCAACTGATAACGATGATCCATTCGATATGCCGGAAGGATATACAAAATACGACTATCAGATGGATGCCGTCATTGAGGGCTATCAAAAACTGATTCGGTATGATGGTTTCTTCCTTGCTGATGTAGTCGGCTTAGGAAAGACCGTCATTGCTACAATGATTGCCAAAAAGTTTTTGATAGAAAATGGACGTGAACACACCAAGATTCTTGTAGTTTATCCTCCTGCCGTTGAACAGAACTGGAAAGCTACATTCAAAGACTTTGGTATCGATAAGTATGCAAACTTTGTTACCAATGGAAGTCTGGATAAGATTCTGGACGAGGATAATTATGATTATTGGAATGCTGATGAATACGACCTCATTCTTGTGGACGAAGCTCATAAATTCCGCAGTCATACGACATCGGCATTTAAGCATTTACAGGAAATCTGTAAAATGCCGCGTATTGAAACAGGCAATATACCGGGTTACAAGAAAAAAGTCATGCTTATATCGGCAACTCCGATGAATAATACGCCTGCCGATATTTATAACGAAATACTATTGTTCCAAGACCCTCGTCGTTGTACTGTTGATGGTGTTGGGAATCTAACAGCCTTTTTTGCACCGCTTATAAAAGAGTTCAAGAAACTGCGAAATAATCCAAATGCTGATATACATGATTTTAAGGATTTGGCCGAACGTGTACGAGATAGAGTAATAAAACCTCTTACCGTTCGGCGCACCAGAACCGACATTGAGAGTGTCCCGCGTTATAACAAGGATGTAAATGGTTTCCCGAAGGTGGAACGACCTATTGAAAGCAGATATGAGCTAAATGAGCATTTGGCAGATTTGTTCGAACAAGCGATGCAGACGCTAACGAAAAAGCTGACCTATGCTCGTTATCAGGCTATTGCATATTTGAAGCCAGAGGCATCTAATGGATTGTATGACAATGCGGAGCTTATAAGCCGCAGTTTGGCAGGTATTCGTAAAAACGGATTGGTAAAGCGATTGGAAAGCAGTTTTCATGCCTTCCAAGTATCGATTGAGAATTTCAAAAAAGCAAATCAGAACATGATAAATATGTTCGATAATGACAAGGTCTTTATTGCTCCGGATCTTGACATCAATATGCTTTTTGAATACGAGTTCTCAGAAGAGGAAATCGAAGAAAAATTGAATGCCAAAGCTGAGAATAACCCGAAGAATGCAATTTTCGGTGCCAACGATTTTCGACCTGAATTTATCGAGATGCTCCGTCAAGACCAAGAGATTCTGGAAAAAATGGTTACAGACTGGAAAGAAATATCGGATGATGACGACTCTAAGTTTGCGAAATTTCAAGAGTTACTTAAACACGAGCTCTTTAAGAGTGAACGTAACCCCGAACAAAAATTGGTTGTTTTCTCTGAATCTGTTGATACTGTGGAATATTTACAACGTCGTATAAATCGTTCCGATGTACTTGTTATTTCCGCAAAGAACAGGAGTCAACAATTTAAGACAATACGTGAGAACTTCGATGCGAACTATAAGAACAAGCTGAATGAATATAACATAATTCTTACTACAGATGTGTTGGCCGAGGGTGTCAATCTACACCGTTCCAATGTTATCGTTAACTATGATACCCCTTGGAACTCGACTCGTCTTATGCAGCGTATAGGACGGGTAAACCGTATTGGTTCTGTTTCAAAACATATATACAATTATGTATTCTATCCTTCAAGAGAAGGTAATAGGGAGATTAATCTGAATCAAATTGCTGTTAGCAAAATTCAAACGTTCCATAGCACATTCGGAGAGGATAATCAAGTTTATTCTCAGGAAGAGATTTTGGATCGCAACCTCGGTAAATTATTTGATGAGGGTATGAAGGTGCACAAAGAGGACTTCAACAAAGAAATTCCTTTCTATGAAGAATTGCGTACTCTCTACCAAACAAATCGTCGAGAATATAATCGTATTGCAAAACTATCTCTCCGTAGCAGAACAGGACGAGAAGCAAAGACAGTGGATGGTGTTACGCTATCCGGTGATACGCTGGTATTTTTGAAAACTAATTTTCGCAAGGTCTTTTTCCTGGTGTCGAAAAGCGCAGAGGAAATATCTGTCCTTGATGCTCTAAACTATTTCAAAGCCCTAAAAGATGAGCAACCGGTAAAACGGATTGATGAACATCATCAGCACGTAGAAATGGCACTAAATGAGTTCCGTATTATCAAAGATGAGGAACTTCAGGCACAAGAGACATCCGGAGAAGAACAATCCAGTATGGGAGCACAAGTCAGCACGGCCATCAGTTTGCTTACTAATTTTATGCGCGAAATAGATGATAGTGATCTGTATCTCAAAGTCGCACAATTAAAGATTCTGGCAGAGCGAGGAGTTATTACATATATCGCTAAGAAATTGCAACGTATTCAGAAAGATTTGCGCAGAACAGGAGGTAAAGCACGAATGACTCATGACGAGGCTCTTGCAGAGATTATAGAAATGGCAAAGAAATATGCACCATATTACATGGCAGAGGAATCTCTTTTGAATGAAACGGAGACCGACGCTGAAATTATTTTGTCTGAAAGTTTTCAATAACAACGAATAACCCATGAATTATAAAGAAGTTATCGAGTCCAAGTATAACCGTGAAGCATGGCAACAGCTTCTTCACGATATATTTTTGAGTAAGGTTACATTTTATAATAGACCTTCATCAGTGCATGTAAGCAGCCGTTTGGCAAAAGAGGCATTCAATCTTGGTCGCATATCGCTATCAGATGGAGAATCCATCGCCATTTACGAAGTGGAACTGACAGACAAGGTGGATATTGAGCGTAATCGTCGAGGCATACGTGATATGCTTACCTCTGACTGGCGTAATATGGGATATGCAGGTGCTTTCATGTTCTGCTATCGCAAAGATGAGAGTGTTTTGCGTTTCTCGTATGTAAGTGAAACATGGGGATTCAATAGACAAGGTGAGTATGAAAAAATATCAACTGATACCAAACGCTACACATATCTATTGGGTGAAGGACGAGGCTGCCGGACAGCAATAGAACAGTTCGGCATATTGAAAAGCAGTAAGCAAACATTAAGCGATATCACAGCCGCATTCTCTGTCGAGGCACTTACCAAGCAATTCTATAAAGATTTGTTTGAGTGGTATCAATGGGCGGTTGACAGCTCATCAAATATCACGTTCCCGAACAATACCGCTACCGAAGATGATGACCGTGATGATATTGAAAAGAAGGTTATCCGCATGATAACCCGTATTATGTTTGTTTGGTTTATCAAACAGAAAGATTTGATTCCTAATCGCATTTTTGATATAGAGTTTCTTGCTACAATTCTAAAAGATTTTGACCCGTATAGCACGACCGACGGAAACTATTATAATGCAATTCTGCAAAATTTGTTCTTTGGCACACTAAACCGTGCTATCAAAGATGAAGATGGCAATACCCGCAAATTTGCAACAGCAAGTAAGAGAGATATTAAAACATTATATCGTTATGCGGAATTATTTTCCATCAGCGAGCAAGAAGTAATCGACCTGTTTGCGGAAGTCCCATTTATGAATGGTGGACTATTCGAATGTCTGGATAAAACTCGCTATATCGACGGCGTTGAGCAATGCTATAATTTCGACGGATTCAGCCGGAACAGTATTCGTTTTGCAGATGGTCGTTTCAAACATAGAGCAGTAGTTCCAAACAATCTTTTCTTTGAACCGGAGAAAGGATTGATATCAATTTTGGGCCGCTATAATTTTACCATTGAGGAGAACTCTCCCGAAGAACAACAAGTGGCTCTCGACCCGGAATTGTTGGGTAAAGTTTTCGAGAACCTGTTGGGTGCATACAATCCGGAGACTAAGGAAACAGCCCGCAATCAGAGCGGTTCATTCTATACCCCGCGTGAGATTGTCAATTATATGGTAGATGAAAGTCTTATTGCCTACCTTGGGGATAGCGAACTTATTCGCTCTATCTTTAATAATAACTTCACATTTGATGAGTCGAAAGTTGATGAGTATAACAAGATTGCGGATAAGTTGAAATCTGTTAAGGTACTTGACCCTGCATGTGGCTCTGGCGCATTCCCTATGGGCCTTCTGAACAGAATGATTGATATTCTGGAACGAATCTCGCCTGATGAAAGCATCTATGACCTCAAACTTTTTATTATTGAGAATTGCCTTTACGGGAGCGACATCCAAAGTATTGCGGCTCAAATCACAAAGTTGCGTTTCTTTATCTCTTTGATTTGTGATTGTGAGAAAGATGTCTCTAAACCGAACTTCGGTATTCCGACACTTCCGAATCTTGAAACAAAGTTTGTTTCGGCAAATTCACTGATTGCTAAAAAAGAGCGGGCCGCACAAGGAATTCTTTTTGAAAATCCGGATATCGAAATAACCAAGAACGAGTTACACGAGATAAGGCATCAGCATTTCTCTGCCAAATCGGCATCAACAAAACATCGTTTGCGAGAAAAAGATCAAGCGTTGCGCGAGAAGTTGGCTAAGTTGTTATCTGATGATAACAATTTCGCGCCGGAAGATGCAAAGCAGTTGGCTGCGTGGAATCCTTATGACCAAAATGCTGTCAGCCCGTTCTTCGACCCTAAATGGATGTTCGGAGTAGAGGACGGTTTCGATATCGTAATAGGCAATCCTCCTTATATCCAGTTGCAAAACAATGGCGGGGAACTTGCAAAGCTGTACGAGCGCTGTGGATATTCGACTTTTGCCCGTACTGGAGATATTTACTGCTTATTCTATGAGCGGGGATGGCAGCTTCTAAAGAACAATGGACACCTGTGTTATATTACTTCTAATAAATGGATGCGCGCCGGATATGGCGAGAAGACGAGAGAATTTTTTGCGACCAAAACAAATCCTGCGTTATTGATAGATTTTGCAGGAGTAAAAATTTTTGAGAGCGCAACAGTAGATACTAATATTCTGCTTTTTGCAAAGGCAAGCAATCAACATAAAACGGTCTGCGCAGTTACGAATAAACAGAACAAAGACAGCATAAAGAATTTGAGCGATTTCGTGCAGCAACAGAATACGATTTGCGACTTCTCAACACCTGACAGTTGGGTGATACTTTCTCCGATTGAGCAAAGTATCAAGAGAAAAATAGAAGCTGTTGGCACTCCTCTCAAAGACTGGGACATTAATATTTATCGTGGTGTTCTTACCGGATGCAACGAGGCATTTATCATTAATTCTGAGAAGCGTGATGAGATCTTGGCGAATTGTCAAACTGACGATGAGCGCAATAGGACAGCTGAACTTATACGACCTATTTTAAGAGGCCGCGACATTAAGAGATACGGATATGACTGGGCTAATCTCTATCTAATTGCTACATTCCCGGCGCGAAACTATGATATTGAAAGATATCCGGCAGTCAAAAAATATTTATTGAGTTTTGCGGAAGATAGTCTTCGGGAAGCGGGCTACGATTGGGTGGCAGATAGCTATCTCGCTGATTTCTGTAAACAGAAGTTGGCTCAAACAGGAAAATTTGTGGAAATCGAAGGCAAACGCATAACCATAGGTAATACGCCGGAAAAAGCTCGGAAGAAAACCAATAACAAATGGTTCGAGACACAAGATAGCATCAGCTATTGGGAGGATTTTTATAAACCGAAATTGGTATGGGCAGAATTATCAAGAACAGGCAATTCTTTTGCAATTGATACAAGTAAAATATTGTTAGGTAATACTGGATATATATTAACGGTTCCCTCCAATAATATCAAGGAACTAGGCTATATTATGGCATTTATGAATTCACGCATAGTGCTTTACCAACTTGATAGATTAACAACTCGTTTTGATGATAATGGATGGCGTTGGTTGAGACAATTTGTTGAAGAAATAAAAATTCCCAAGTTTAGCGATAACCCCCAAATATCAGGAATCGCTCTTGAAGCATCAAAATCTAATCAGGAAGACATTAGTGAACAACTAAATAATATCATTTCCTCAATTTTGGGCCTCAACGAACAAGAACTATCTTATATTAATGACTCACTTAAAGGGTATTAATGAGGAGGATTTTTGTAAGCCAAAAATTATATGGAAACGCATTGGCTCTATATTACGATTCTCTTATGATGATAAAAAAGTATTTGGATTAGATAGTACATGCATTGCTACGGGTAAACATATCTCTTATTTGTGCTGCGTCTTAAATTCTGATATGGGACATTATTTGCTAAAAGATTCTCCTAAAACGGGGACAGGCGATTTACTTGTAAGCGTGCAAGCTATGGAACCTATCCTAATTCCATTTGATAAAAACATCGAATTACAACTTAATGCCATATTGAAAATTTATCTAGATAATAATACAAGACTGATAGATGAGAAAATCAATCGTATTGTTTACTCACTATACAGATTATCGGCAGATGAATGCCAATATATAACAGAGACCATTACTCAATTCCAATAAATCCAATTATCCTACATTCATTTGCTGTAAGGTTATACAAGTCAAAAAACATAGTGTCAATCGCTTTTGCTTTTTGACTTGTATAAGACTGCTGTATATCATCAACGGCTTCAATAAATCGTTGTTCTATCGCTGAACTAACTTTCAACACGGGAATTTTATCAAAGAAAATCTTACTTAATTCTCGTGTCCCACCTTGAAGTTCAGGAAAAGAATCGCGGAAACAATATTTGAATAGTGAGGAGTTTAGAAAAGCTGTTAAATATGCGACCAATTCACCTGTAATAATAAAACATTTTTGATTTGTCAAATATGCCCCTTCATCATATGTGAAAGGCATATATTTCGTCATATTTGGATATACAATTTTTGGCTTACAAAAATCCTCAAATAAGCGCAGTTACGAAGATTGTATGGAGTATCTCCCTGATCAGCCCTATCTTTAATTTTATCCCAAAATTGGTCTAAATGAGCTTTTACAGCGGGATAGTCCTCAATATGAATACGCTCAAGTCTCCCCTTTATACCGTTATGAGTGTTGATTAACCATACGTCTGCCCAATCGTATATATACCTCTTAATATCGCGGCCTCTTAAAATAGGTCGTATAAGTTCATCCGTTCTTTGTCGTTCATCTGCATTTTTGCAGTTAGCTAATATTTCGTTTCGTTTTTCGGTTGATATGATGAAAGCATCATTGAAGCCTGTTTTTATACCATAGTTGATTTGAATATCCCAATCCTTCAATGGCGTTCCTACGGCCTCAATTTTACGTTTAATGCTCTGTTCGATTGGCGAGAGAATAACCCAGCTATCAGAAGACTTAAAATCACAGATGTTGTTCTGTTGCTGCACGAAATCGCTCCTCAATCTGCCGCCATTTGTCTCAGCTTTAAGAATCGAGACAGTGTATTCCTGTCTACTTTACAGATTTTTGCAATTTTTCGAAGCGAAGTTCCATTTTTGAGCAATTCATTAATAAGAACCACTTTCCCCGATAACTTATATTTATCTGGACTGCTCCTACGTCCTTTGGGACGTCCAAGTACAACGCCTTCGGCTTTCTTTCGAGCCAAAGCCTCTTTTGTTCTTTGACTGATAAGGTTGCGCTCAATCTCGGCCGAGAGACCGAATGCGAAGGCAAGCACTTTACTTTGAATATCTTCCCCAAGACGATAGTTGTCTTTGATTGTCCAAACCCTGCACTCTTTTGTCATGCAGATATTCAATATCTCCATAATCATAAACAGATTCCTGCCAAGACGAGACAACTCACTGCAAATGATAATATCATCTTTGCTGACCTTTCGCAACAGTAATCCAAGCTGCCGTTTGCTGTAATTTTTAGTACCGCTGATAGTTTCTTCTATCCAGTCATTAATTTCCAGATTCTGTTTTTCGCAGAAATTGTTGATTTCAAAGCGTTGGTTTTCCACCGTCTGCTTATCACTGCTAACGCGAATGTAACCGTAAACCATAATTTATTTCTTTATACTATCGTCTGAATATATTCAAAATCCTCTCAACGACACGCATTGAGAGGATTTTGAAATGATATGTAAATGTATTATCTATGCAATTATCTGCTGCGAACGGCAATCAACGAAATAAAAACTCTGATGTGAAATCTGGAAAATGATACTACCGTTTCCTGCCGTTGTTTTTCTTCCCATCCCAAGGCAAGTCGGAGTGCGAGCCGCCGGCACCAGTTCCGACGCGGGTTTGGGCAGGGCCACCGGAAGCGAGGATAAAGGCTGCGCCTAACAGGTCTGCTTGTACTTCGCTTACCTGTTCCTGCGGTGCGAAGACGGCATTGACAAGTTCCTCGTCCGTAATCTGGTCGTTGTAGTGCTGCTGGGCGAGGTTGTAGTCAATCTGGAACTTGACATCATCGAACAACTCCTCGCCGCCCCGTGTCCAAATATGCAGCGACGGATTGTTGTAGTTCGATATATTGAGTTTGACAAGCTCCGCCCCCGACGACAGCCGATAGCGTTGCGGATTGGCTTGGCGGTCGAGTTCGGCGATGCGTTTAGACTGCCGCTCTATCCGGGCGTCTTTTGACTCTATGGTCTCGCGCAGCGACTCCGCCTCCTTAATAGCCTTGTCTATCTCGGTTTGATAGCCGTTTCGGAGTTTCGCCATCTCTTGCTTGTGGTGTTGTATAATGGCGGCACGTTCCGCCTGCAACTTCGCTATCTGTTCTTTGAGCAGGGCTATTTGTTTGTCTTTGGCGGTAAGGTCTTTCTTTGCTTTGGCAAGGTCGCCTCTGCCTATCCACGACAAAAGGACATTCCGTCCTTCGTTGGCTTTCTCCACTTCGGCATTCAGCCTGGCAATGTCGTTCTCGTATTGCAGCATCTGCTGCCGGTAGAATTCGCCGTTGGACTGGTGTTTTGCGGTCGAGCCGACAACACCTCGCTGCAAACCGAACTCCCGCATTGCCTCGGCGTAGGTGTTCTGATAAGTGGACAACCGACCCCGGCCCATCACATCATCGGCGGATAGTCTTGGTCCAGTCTGTGTCCGATACTTTTTCTCACCCTCACGTGACTTGCGCTTGCGTTCCCCCGTAACGATTGGCACAACCGTCGCATGGAGGTGTGGTGTCTTCTCGTCCATGTGAAGGACACACGAAACTACATTGTCTTCGCCGAATGTATCACGCAACCATTTCAGATTGGCATCCGTCCACTTATCCAACTTGCCGCTTTGTTCAATCTTCATCATCTGTTCGTGGGAGCCTGTAAGGATAATACGGATTGCCTTTGTCTGGTTCTTGCCGACCTTGCGATGAAGCCCTGCATTGTCAATACGGTATTGGACAGCCTCGGTACGGCTGCGCACTCCGTCGGGGAAAGTTATAAGTTCCCTATTGAGGTGTGTTCTTGCTTTATTGGCATTATCGGGAATGTACACTTTGCCGTCAGCCGTCTTGCGCTCTATATGGCACGACATCCCGGAGTCATTGCCGCTGCCACGCTGCAAGTGGCATACGGCGTATTGGATATTACTCATAAATCTTTTTCAGCGTTTAATATATAACTGGTATTTTGTTGGGGATATGGATGTAAATTTCCGTCTGGTACCAGCCGTAAGGCTATGGGTGTCGAGAGGGCAAACCCTTTCGCTTAGGGGGCTTTTTTAGCTGCCGCTTGAGGCTGCGGGCGGAGCAAAAATACCCTAATAAGCTACGGAAATTTACACCACAAATTCCCATCGGACAGCTCGCTGTCCGTTCCCTAATCTTCGACCAGCACCAAGTCCAGCTCGTCAATGAGTTGCCGGATGCAGGGATTGCGCTGTATCATTTGCTGGAGTATCTGATGCCGGGTCGGAACAGCAAGCAGAAAGTCGGCAATATCGAGTCCCTGACTGCTCTGCTCATCCGTCGCCATATCTTCGAGCATCGTACTGACAGCAACGCTTCGACAGGCGGGCTGGAGCATCGGCATTTTATCCTTCCAAGCATCGGTCGCACCGAGGTCGGGCAGAAGAATAACATCGCGTCCGCGCAGTGAATCGATAGTCTGTATATTGAAGCATCCGTTCTTGCCGCCCGTAGCGAGCCAAAGGACATTCGGCATATAGTGCGCAGCGATAACGGCGGACTTTTCGCTCTCGACCAGAAAGACTGTCCGGTCGGGATATAACGGAAGCAGGTGCTGGCCGAACAGACACTGTCGCAAATTGAAGTCCGGCAGCCGTAGTTCCGAGTGTGCCCAGCTGACACGGGCTTGCGGTTCTTTGACGCGCCGCCCCGTCGCCGGATTGTACAACATAATCTTCCCCGTGCGGACTTTCCCCGATTCGTCCGTCTGCCAGAATACCGTAGAGCCGCCCCACTTTGCCGATGTGCCGATACGGTAAAGATTGAACAGCCGCAGAGTCTCCTTTGTACCGAACACGCCGCAGAGATACCGATATAGCGGATTCTTATCATAGTGCGACAGAGAGGCACGGACAATCCTGTCGGGGATATAAGAGGGTTCAACCGGTGCCGGTCGGGTATGGATAACGGATTTGTGAAATATGCGCTCGATACTTCGGTCATTATTGGATACCGCTTCGGAATTATCTCGGAAATACTCCCTCGGTGTATAGTGGTAACCGCAGCTCTGCTCGTGGTCGCACTTGCCAACCGACGAGGGGAAATGCACCGTTCCCTCCTCGTCAATATATCGGACAAAGCAGCGTTTCCTGCCGCAGTTCGGGCAGTCAATCTTGCTGCCGTAACGGTACTTTTCCAAATGAAAACGGTACTCACTCATAGTCCTGCGGTATTATCGGTTGCACACTGCACTTTTGCACTTTGCCCTGTTTGTACTGCCGCTTTATCCTCCGCAGAAAGTGCAATAGTGCAAGATGCAATCGCAGAAGTCTTGCGGTAGGTGCCGTGATGCAGCTTCTCTAAAACAGGATTCGGCTCCCGGCTCAACTTGTCCAGTGCATAGTAGACCGTGCGACGGGACAGCTCGACTTTCTTTCCGGCAATGACTGCATCACCAGCCGTAAAGGTGTCGCCGAGCAGTGATAGCCATGCCTCTTTATTGTCACCGATACCGGAGGAAACGATACTCTCCTGTATACGCCGATAGGTGTCTTCGTAATAGTTTATCATCCGGATCGCCGCCTTGACGGAATCGAGGTCAATATATTGCATATATCCCTCGCCGGCAGCCCATTTCAGAATCTGAAATACCAGTGACAGCCGGGCGGCGTTGCCGTCTAATTTCGTCTTGCGGCTATCCACCTCTGCATCATTCCTGACTGCATTCACCGTGTCGATGATACCGTTGTACCAATTATAGAAACAGGCTTCTGCACATTCTTCCATATCCAACACAAGAGAACAAACCGTATTGCCTTTATCATTGGTCGGACAAGGCAGAGAAAGAATCCTGTTCAGTATCTTGCGCCACTGTTCCATTGTATCGGGACAGAACGTGCTGCGGTCAGTGCGCTGCCATTTGGATATGCGCTGGTCTTTGGGATAGACAAAGAGAAAGCGGTCGAGCAGGCCGTTTGCCTTATACTCGTTGCGGAATACTTCCGGCAGCAGATTGGTCTGCACCGAGCCGATGACATTGATGCACGGTTGGCGTATCAGTATCGGTCGCGCCTCGGACTTGCGGACTGACTTCAACGGGCGGCCGCTGTAAGAGGAGAGCAGGTCTTCGATAAGGTTATTTTTGCTGTTGTACCGTTTAACGGAGTTGAACAGCGCAAGAATCTCATCGACTTCGATAGCTACGCCCCGAAGATTGTGCTGATGCACATTCATCAGTGCTTCGGGCGTAAAGTCCGATATAACAGTAGTGACCAATTGGGGCTTTTTGAGCAATACGTTTTCATCTGTTTCTTTGTCCTTACACGATGCGGCAAGGGCGCGTTCATACTCGTCGCACTCCTGCAGGTACCGCTCGAACATCCGGTCGTCCTGCTCGTGAATCGGGCGGTAGAGGAAACTCAACGGCGGAGTCTTGCCCAATCCTGGACGACCGACTAACATCATATAGACGGATGGACTTGTCCGCCAGTTGCCCTTGATCTGTATCTGGCAGGAATTGCCGATGGCGGCGGCCACAGCCGAAAGCACAATCGACGCGGAATACTCGATGTTGAAGTTCTCATAGGTGGCGATGTTGAAGATAATCTCCTGCACCTTCTGCGGGAACACCTCCAACGGCAATTCGGATTCCGAAATACGTCCCGCCTCCGCATGGAGGCGGTTGGTCAATTCCAATGCGCTATACATATCCACCTCCCTGCTGTTCCGGCAGCATCAAGTCAGAGGCAAATTCCTCGTAGTGGAAACGTCGAAGGAATCTGTCCACATCCTCCTGTGTGTACCAATACTTGTCTCCCTCGCGCGAATAGCCGAGATAGCCGTTGTCGCGCAGCTTTTTCAGATACTTGTCTTTGATGCGCAGTGTCTCCATCAATGTTTTGTTGTCATAGACACGATGCGTCTGTGTCGCCCTGTTCTGTGCGGGCGACATTTTCTGCGACTCCACAAGACCGAGAATCTTTTCCAATAGCTCCCGATCGCAGAGCGACTGTATACTCTTTTTGTGAGCCATTACTAAAAAATGTTTTATGGCCCGGCAATCCTGATGCGCACTCAGACTCCCTTGCCGCAGTTCATATTATGGAACGCTTGAGCACATCGTCCCGTTGTCGGCGGCAAATGTATAAGAGGTTGAAAACGATGGGTGTTAGGATGGATTACCATAATACCGCCTAACAAGTTAGGATGAAGTTAGGAATGGCGGATAACATCTGCTGTAATCCGCTGGCTATAAACAAAAAGAGCAGCCTTACGGGCTACTCGAATAATTTGTCGATTTTATGGGATTTTTGCGGGACAGTCAAATCCTTTCGGTTCTGGCGCGATTGCCCGAGCTCCGACTGCCCGAACAAGGCACTTAACTCTGCATCGGGAAAGAATCCCGAACTGCCATATTTCCAGAATGATTTTTCATCCGTGTCGGAGTACTCGGGTCTGTCTCCGCAGTAGATGCGTCCGCACATATAGGCAAGCAGTGCCTTCGAGAGTTCCCATTTGTAGTGCGCTCCATTCTCCTCCATAAATCCGGCCTTTATCGCGCGTGCGAAAACCTTGCGGGCAAGTTCGGTATCGAGACGCTCCGGCAGGACAACGCGCTCTGCTGGAGAAGATGATTGCTCATATAATAGGTCTTGCGCAAGCTTTTCATTTTGCTTTCCCTTATTTCGGGAATGTAATTTCTCTGCGGTAGATGCCAGTGCCGCAGCACCGACCAGTGCCATAATGATGCCTGTAAGAGCTGGCAAGTTAGGGCGCGTTTCGCCAACAGGGTCAATAACGCCAAACCCGACCAGCAGCAGTGTTCCGACAAAGAGGACAATTGCCGCCGACCATAGAATCTTGCGCTGGTGCTGTTTGAAAACAGTGGCAACCACCAATATCAACACAAGCGCACTAATTATCAATACGGGAACTTTCAACATCATAATTTCATAAAATCATGTGCAAAATTAAACATTATTTCCGGTAATCAGTTTCTGTCCAACATCAAACGATACCAAGTGATTCGAAATCGCCACCCAATTTGGCAACCTCGGCCGAAAGTGTTTCGGGCAGGAATCGGGCATAGACCTTCTCCGTCACATCTGTGCTGCCGTGTCCGAGCAGACGACTGACTACAGACATAGACAAACCTTTATTCAGCGCAAAGACGGCGAAGGTATGGCGCGCCGCGTGCATCGACAAATTGAACGGCAGTCCTATATGTTCTCCGACTACAGCCAATGACTGGTTGATACATTTGGTTGCATTATTGCGTGTCTTATAAAGAGCTTCCTCATCATCAAGTTCCAGAATCTCCTTTACCAGATTAAATATATATCGGCAACCTGCACGTTTCTCCTGCCACTGACGCAGAATCCGCAATGCCGGATCGGTGAGCGGAATGACGTGCCGCTTGTTTGTCTTGATCATAATCTTACGCAGCTCCCGTCGCTCGAAGTTGATATGATTCCATTGCAATGTCATCACATCGACAACACGAAGCCCGCAGGCATGAAAGGCAAAGAAAAACATCTCCAAAAACTCCTTACGGCGTGGTTCCGGGCAGGTTTTGTAATATTCCATAAGAGCCAGCATCTGTTCTTTGGTCAGACTCTTTCCGTCAAATTCACTTTCTTCCTCCGACAAAGACGCTTTGGTGATGATACGCATATCCTGGATTCTGGCATTTATTGCCGGTTCCATGAGGTTCATTTCACAAGCGTATGCACTAGCTTTCAATATCGGTGTCAGGGAATGATTGATTGTAGCGTCGGTATTCTGCTTGACCTCTCTGCGCCAGGAAATATAACTGTCCAGCAATTCAGGCGTCACATCGCCGACATAAACAGAATCGTTCCCGCAAGTAGCCTGCCTGGTAGCTCTTAAAAAAGCCCGGAAGATATTCATGCAACTTCTTCCGTTCTCATACCGGCTCCTTCCGATTCTGTTTCTTGCATAGTCTGAAGAAAGACGTTCCAATGTAAACTCTACGAAGTCCTTCCCTTGATCACGACGCGCAAGAGGTTTGTCCGCAAGAAAGCCGGATACGACATCAACGGTTATCTGATTAGGATGTTTTTCGTTATATTCGGCAAGTAGCAAATCTATACGTTCAACACGTGCCAGCAATAACTGGTTAAGTCGTTTGGATTCACCGCCATGACTTGCACGTATTTCACCCCGTCCCTGATTGCCGTTCTGGTTCCAGTCCGCAACCTTGACAAAGACATTCGTTGTCTTACGGATTACCTGCCTGTTCCAAGTGTATTCCAACTCGACAGGATAGGCTTTTTCCTTGTCAACCACTTTCGGCGTACGAAGGCGGTATTTGCCCAATGGATATAGTCTTTTCGGTCTTCCCATATGCTTTTCCTCCCAATTTAATATTCCTGAGGAGAAACAAAGGTAATGTATTTTAGACAAACAAACCCTGTTTTCGAGAAGAAAAAAACGCAATTTAGACAAACAAACCACACCATCAAGCACCATAAAACACCAGCGCGACAAACAAATTATCTTTGTTTATCGCGCTGATATTTAATTGTTTAATCTATTTGAAGGGTGTCAATACTCCTCCTCGTTGAAGAAGAAATCGTCTTTCGACGGGTAGTCGGGCCAAATATCTTCGATAGATTCGTAAATCTCACCCTCGTCCTCTATTTCCTGCAGATTTTCGAGCACTTCGAGAGGCGCACCCGAACGCACGGCATAGTCAATCAGTTCATCTTTCGTAGCGGGCCAGGGAGCATCTTCCAGCTTCGATGCCAATTCAAGTGTCCAGTACATAGTTCCAAGTTTTTAAGTTCCCAAATATCAGCGGATTAACATCAGGCAATAATCGCTATTCCGCTATCACTGATTTGCAAAAGTATAAAAAAAACGAGAAAAACAAAGAAAAAATTACAAAACATCCATGCGCACGCATCAATAAACTGGAATACAAAGCTTTATGGAATCCACAAGGTCTCCTCGACGCCGTAATGCTCTGTGAGCGTGCGCCCGAGCAGATAGAAATAGTCGGAAAGGCGGTTCAGCCACATCAGCACGATGGCATCCGTGCCGTATTTTTCATCGGCACGCAACGCGGCACGCTCGGCACGCCGGCAGACCGTACGGCACACGTGGCACATCGAAACGACGGCGTTGCCGCCCGGGATCGTGAATTTGTCGATCGGTTTGAGCGCGTCCTGCATCGCGTCGATACGGCCTTCGAGCCAGTTGACGGCCTCGGGAGCCAGCGGCGCGACCTTCCCGCATCCTGTTTTCCCGCACGCCAGCAATGCCTCGACGGTCATCAGGCGTGACAGGATACGGTTCAGGTCGTCGACATAGGGCGACAGCGCAGCTTCCGCACGCATGTTGTCGCAGAGCAAAGCCGCAAATGCTGCCAATTCGTCCACCGTGCCGTAAGCCTCGACCCGTTCGTCGGTCTTGAAAACCCGTTCGCCGCCGACAAGGGAGGTCGTTCCCTTATCGCCTTTTTTCGTGTATACTTTCATATCCGGAAATGTTGTTTCGGCAAATTATTATTGAAAACCAGCAGGTAACCGCGGTTGTCCACCGTCGTCGAACGGTGCGCCGCGACGATTTGCAGGCACATGGCCCGGCGTTCACGCCCGTCGTAGGGGGACATGACCGCCACCGTATTCCCGGCGGCAGCCGCATCACCGACCAGCGCGAGCGTCTCCGTCCGGGACAGGCTGCGCGTCGCTATGCAGAACTCCGCATCCGCACGATTCAGGCCAAAAGTGGCGTAGCCGCAATGAATCGCCAGGTTTTGCAGCTGCACGGCGCGGCGTTCGGGCACCCCGGCCGCGAGCAGTTCACGGAACAACGCCCGGTCGCCGGGAAGCAGCGTATCGCGCATGAACACATTACGCACGACGTCGTATACGAAAGGCGAATGCACGCCGTGCCCACGGAAGAAACGGGCCCGGGAGAGCCTGTTACGCAGCTCAGTGACCCGCCCGTAAAATTTCAAACCGAGTTTATGGCCGCCGATCCCCATAACCGTTATTTTTTCAACAGCCCCGCAAGGCGCCCCGTCGAAAAGGCGATCTGGAGGTTATAACCGCCCGTATTGGCATCGAGGTCGAGCACTTCGCCCGCGAAATAGAGCCCCCGGATCTTCAGCGATTCCATGGTATAGGGGTTGACTTCGGCGCAGGAAACGCCCCCGGCCGTCACGATGGCGTATTCGAACGGCGCATAGTCCGTGATGGGGAACGTGAATCCCTTGAGCGTCTTGATAAGGCGGGTTATCTCCTCTTCGGTGAGCTTGCCGATGTAATTCTTTCCGTTGACACCGAGTTCGTGCACCAAAGTCATCACGAGCGGCTTGGGCACCAGCTTGCGCAGCAACTCGGCGAAGAACTCCGTCGGCTCCATCCCGGCTATCTCGCGGGCGATACGTTCGCGCAGTACCTCTTCGGTCAGTGCGGGTTTCAGGTCGACGACCAGTTTAACGCGGCGTTCGTCGATCAGCGCATCGACCGCATCGCGGCTCATGCGCAGCGCCACGGCACCCTCGATGCCGCGCTCGGAGAAGCCCAGTTCACCGAACTCCTCGCGCACGGGTTCGTCGTCGACATAGAGCACGGCCCTGATATTTTTCAGCAACAGACCGTCGAGGTAGCCGATCTGCGGATGCGACGAAACGAGCGGCGTCAGCGAAGGGCGCACCGGTTCGACGGTATGTCCCAGGTCGGCCGCAAAGGTGTAGCCGTCGCCCGTGGAACCCGTGGCGGGATAGGAAACGCCACCCGTGGCGACGATCACCTGCGGGCATTCCTCCTTGCGTTCGAAACCGCGCCTGTTGATATAGCGGACGCCGAAGACCTTATCACCCAGGGTCATGATCTCCGTCACGCGCGTATTATAAATGATCTTCACGCCGTTCTCGTAGCAATATTCCAACAGCGCATTGGCGATGTCCCACGCCTTGCCGCTCTTGGGAAAGACGCGCTCGCCGCGTTCGATGTCGAGCTTCACCCCGGCCTTTTCGAAGAAACGGATGGCGGCGCGGTTATTGAACTCGGCGAAAGCCTGTCCGAGAAATTCCGCGTTGGTACGCACCTGCGCGGCAAACTCCTCGGCCGGGCGGGCGTTGGTGACGTTGCAGCGCCCTTTGCCCGTGATACGGACTTTACGGCCCGACTTGTCCATCTTTTCGATCAGCAGCACACGCTTGCCGTCGCGCGCCGCCGTACCTGCGGCCATCATGCCCGCTGCCCCAGCCCCGATGACGATCACATCGTACGGCCGGATTTCTTTTTCTTCGATTTGTTCCATACGGCTGCAAAGATAGACAATAATTCTTTCTTTCCGGAAAAATTTTTCCTATCTTTGCGACCGAAAAAACCGTTCTAAACAGATATGTTGAGCAGAAGATTACTCCGTATAAAGGTCGTCAAGGCACTGTTCGCCCACCTCAAATCGGGCGCCGACAACATGATGGCATCGGAAAAAACGCTGATGGCGTCCGTCGACAAGGCCTACGACCTCTATTTCCAGATCATCACGCTCCCCGTCGAGCTCGCCCGGTATGCCGAGCAGCGTCAGGAGCTGGCCAAACAGAAGAAACTGCCGACATACGAAGACCTCAACCCCAATACCAAGTTCGTAGACAACCAGGTGATCCGCGTCATCGCCAACAGCGATGCCGTGAACGACCATATCGCCGCCCGCAAGCTGGGCTGGGGCCGCCATCCGGAGCTGATCCGTACGCTCTATACACAGCTCTCGGAAAGCGACTATTTCAAGGATTACATGCTGCGCGAGGAGCGCTCGTTCGCCGACGACCGCAAGCTGCTCGAAGATTTCTTCAAGGAGCTGCAGAGCTGCGAGGCACTGGAAACCGAGCTGGAAGAGATGTCGATCCTCTGGAGCGACGACCTGCCTTACATCGTGATGATGATCCTGCGTTCGCTCTCGGGCCTGAAACCGTCGCACACCGAGCTGAAAGTCCCCGCGAAGTTCAAGAGCGACGAAGACCCCGAATTCGTGAAGACGCTCTTCGAAAAATCGCTGGTCAACTACGATGCCTACCAGGATTACATCGAAAAGTTCACCGCCAACTGGGACGTGGAACGCATCGTGTTCATGGACAACCTGATCATCGGCACGGCCATGGCCGAACTGACCTCGTTCCCGTCGATTCCCGTCAAGGTGACGCTCGACGAGTACATCGAGATTTCGAAATACTACTCGACACCCGGCAGCAGCACCTTCATCAACGGCGTGCTGGACAAGATCGTCGAATCGCTCACCGCCGAAGGCCGCATCAGGAAAGCCGGCCGCGGCCTTATCTGAGTCCCGATGCTGCGCGGGTTGTTGTTGCTGGCGCTGGCCGTGACGACGGCGGCATGCGGCACCCGGCAGGCACGCACGGGCGAGACCGGGCGGAAAGGCCGGATTATCGCCGTCACGGACACGATCCTCGACACGGGCGGCACGGATACCGTGCGTTTCGGACGCATGCACTCGGGGGAGGTGGCCGTGCTCAGGCTCTGGATTGAAAACCGGGCATCGAAGCCCGTAGCCATCACCCGATACGACCGCAATTGCGGGTGCACGACGCTCGGATATGACGCACAGCCCATTACGCCGGGCGATGCGCAGCAGGTATCGCTCACCTTCGATGCGCGAGGCGAATGGGGCTGGCAGCTCAAAACGCTGGACATCGCATTCGCCGGCGGGCGGAAACCCCTGAGGCTGTTCATCGAGGCCGAAGTGGAATAAACATTTGTGTATTCGACAATATTTCGTATATTTGTTCCGTTAACGGAAATAAACACTAAACATAACGACGTATGATTAATTTTCTTCAGGTACCGCCCGTAGAGCCCCAGCCGGGTTTCATGCAGCAGTACAGTTTCATCATTATGATCGGCCTCATGGTGCTGGTTTTATGGCTCTTCATGTGGCGCCCCGAATCCAAGCGCCGCAAGCAGATGCAGGCATTCCGCGAAGGCCTGAAAAAAGGTGACAAGGTAATTACCGCCGGCGGCATTTACGGTACGGTGAAAGAGATCAAGGAGACGACCCTGCTGATCGAGGTGGACGGCAACGTCACGCTGCGCATCGACAAGAACATGGTCGTAGCCGACAACAGCGACCTTCAGCGCCAGTAAAAACCTGTTTCAGATAATAAAAAAGCTGCAAAAATTTGCAGCTTTTTTATTTGCAGGTTCAAATATTTTATTTTACATTTGCATACCTGTCCGGAAAACCCGGGCACAGTCCCAACAACATTGTCGAGGGGGGGGGGAATTTCTAAGCGCCTCTTACAGATTACCTCTTTCTCGGCAATGTTTTTTTATGTCCGTATGTCTGCAAACGATCCTGCGGGGATTTTGGCCCAAATCCGCAGCCGGCCGGCAAGGCGTTCCCCAGAAAATTCGGGACAAAAAATCCTGAACGCGCAAACAAGGCAGCAAATGCAACCGGTTTTATCGTTATATTTGCATCCGGATTCTTCAACGCATACACATGACCCGACACATATCCTACCCTACCCTCGGCACCTGCTCCCGGCAGATCGACATCGAACTGGAAGACGGCATCATCCGCAATGTGACGTTCACGGGCGGCTGCCACGGCAACACGCAGGGCATAGCGGCACTCGTGCGCGGCATGAAAGCCGCCGACGCGATAGCCCGGCTGGAAGGCATCGACTGCCGCGGCAAGGGCACTTCGTGCCCCGACCAGTTGGCCAAAGCCCTCAGACTGGCGCTCTGAACCGACGCAGCTACCGTTCGGGAACGGATTTTGCACACGGAGCAGCAGATCAAAACAGAAACTCTATGTATTTCGTATGGTATCTCCTGCTCGGCTTGGCTTCCGGATGGATCGCCAACCTCATTGTCAAAGGCAGCGGCTCGGGGCTCATCGTCAACCTCGTCGTAGGGCTGGTAGGCGGCGTGCTCGGCGGCTGGCTCTTTTCGTTCTTCGGGCTGGTTCCGGCAGGCACGCTGGGCAGCCTGGCCACATCGGTCATCGGCGCCGTGGTGCTACTATGGATTGCCGCAGCCATCTCGCACAAGAAAATCCGTTAAACCCGCAACGATTATGGACAACATGAAAAACGGCGTACACGCCGACACCGCAGAAGCGGAAAACACGGAGACCATGGATCTCCTGGCCGGAATGCTCGATGCCTCAACGCATTGCGGCGACAACGACGAGGACGACAAGGAACCGGCACAGGCGGTCGAAGAAACTCCCGGCGAAGAATCCGCGCCCGGAAAATAATAACCGCAGGGAAAAAACCGACAGTTCTATTCAACGAGCAAAGTGTGCGGACAGTCCGCACACTTACCGTATCCAGCATACTGGGCAGAAGCAGGACGAAGGAGGATTCAGGCGAATAATACAACAAACATAATCCCGCATTGATAGTCAATGCGGGATTGTTGAGCTGCCAGGACTCGAACCTGGAACGACAGAACCAAAATCTGCTGTGTTACCATTACACCACAGCTCAATCCGTTGCTCGAGAGCGGGACAAAGATAAGCAAAAAATCGCAATTTACAACCGGAAAACAGAAAAATGCCCGACTCTTGCAGGGGTGCAAGAAAGAATTTCATTACTTTTGCACGCATGGAGCCGACAAGCCGGACAACGGGCCGGCAGGCGCCCTGCTGAAACAAAAACGAAAAATACGATACGGTATGATCCTGACAATGATCCTGCTCTTCGTGGTGGGCTACGCCTTCATCGCGCTGGAGCACAAAGTTAAGGTCGACAAATCGGCCATCGCACTGCTGATGTGCGGAGCCATATGGACGATCTTCAGCCTCTGGGGGCACGATGAGAATATCAGCCACGACATGGTCGACCACCTGGGCGACACGTGCGAGATACTGGTGTTCCTGATCGGCGCCATGACGATCGTCGACCTGATCGACTCGCACGGCGGTTTCAACGTCATCACCGACCACATCAAAACCCGCAACAAGCACAAGCTGATGTGGCTGCTGGCATTCATCACCTTCTTCATGTCGGCGGCGCTGGACAACATGACCACCACGATCATCATGGTGATGCTCCTGCGGAGGATCATCGCCGACCAGAAGGAGCGCTGGATCTACGCCAGCCTGATCGTCATCGCGGCCAACAGCGGCGGCGCCTGGTCACCGATAGGCGACGTGACGACGATCATGCTGTGGATGCGGGGCAACGTCACCTCGACGGCGCTGATGGGGACGCTCTTCGTACCGTGTATCGTCTCGGTCGTCATCCCGACGGCGATCGCCATCCGGTATATCCGCAACGAGGACGCGGCACCGGTGGACGAGAGCACGTTCGAAGCGGAACTGCCCGCGGGCGTGGGCCCGCGCCTGAGCAAATTCATCCTCATCACGGGTGTATTGAGCCTGTTGTTCGTACCCGTGTTCAAGAGCATCACCCACTTGCCGCCCTACATGGGCATGATGGTCTCGCTGGGTGTGATGTGGGTTCTGACGGAGATCATCTACGACCGCAAGCGCGGCATCGAGGAGTCGATCAAATGCCGCGTGACGAAGGTGCTCAAGCATATCGACATGCCGACGATCCTCTTCTTCCTGGGAATCCTGATGTCGGTGGCGGCGCTGGAAACCGCAGGTGTACTGACCGACGTGGCGAACTGGCTCGACAAGCAGGTACATGAAGTGTTCACCATAGCGGGCGTCATCGGCATCCTGTCGTCGGTGATCGACAACGTGCCGCTGGTCGCCGCCTGCATGGGCATGTACCCCGTGATGGACACGGCTGCGGTGGCCGCGAGCGCCGACCCGGCCTACATGCAGTCGTTCGTGCAGGACGGGTTGTTCTGGCACCTGCTGACTTACTGCGCCGGGGTGGGCGGAAGCCTGCTGATCATCGGCTCGGCAGCCGGCGTGGTGGCGATGGGGCTCGAAAAGATCAATTTCGGGTGGTATTTCAAGAAGATCACCTTGCTGGCCTTCGCAGGCTATGCGTCGGGCATCCTGGTGATCCTGCTCGAACACCTGCTGGTCGGGCTCTGACCGGCAGCGGAAACGGAATAA